>OKPS01000041.1_pt1 | contig 48575 bp, 45 predicted proteins | sample 1614261 | NCBI WGS metagenome assembly OKPS01 (sample SAMN04436919, study PRJEB24849) | human gut metagenome | biome: human gut; feature: NICU; material: stool | host: Homo sapiens | place: USA: Saint Louis, MO | collected 2012-05-11
AGTACCGAGGATGTAGAAATTTCGGACGCGGGTTCAACTCCCGCCAGCTCCACCAAATAAAACAAGGGGTTACGTGAAAACGTAGCCCCTTTTTCTATTCCAATGGCGGCAAAATGGCGATAGGCTTTTGGACTGGCGACAAAAAAAAACCCGCTTTGAAAGCGGGTTCTTTTTAAAAATTCATGTGCCCTTGCCCATCTTTTCCCGGATGTGGGGGTGCAGAAGAAATCACATTAGGCTTAATGATATGCCTAACAAATGTTTCATGCGTGACAAAAGTACAACCGCAGTTGATATTTTGGCACTGGTTGTAACGTTCTTTGGTTGTTGCTGATACCTGAAAACTGCTTCTTGTATGCGCTGCCTGGCCGCACTCTGGACAATTCATCATTCCGGTTATCCCACCACTTTTGCCAAAATCACAATAATGATACATCATTATTCAATTTTGAGAACCCATTACTCCATTTCGAGATCATCGATCTTAACTTCAAGCTCCAGAGTCGTAGTAAAACCATTATCTGCACTGACACTATGCGTCAGCGTGGTAATGGTCCATTCGGCATCATCAATGGGCTGTTTAAAGCCGCTCACCTTCACCGGCATTTCGGTATACAGATCAGCCCTTCCCTCTGCGAGCTGCAGGGAGAATGTTGCAACCCCGCGCTGCAGGCGCTCCCACTGCATCTTTGCCGCTCGCTCTGCATTGCTGCGGTTTGCATAAGTTCTGTTGAGTACCAGCACGTTTTCATCCGTCCCAACCAGGTAATCTCCCTGTTTTGCTTCCGGCTCCTTTGCCGCGGTGGTTTTCTTTCGACGGCGCTTAACCTTTGCTGTCTCTTTTTTCTTTGGCTCACGGGTATGGAGCCAGCTGGCAATTACCCCCGTATAGGCATCGCGATCAGCCAGGGTAAAACGATGACCGTCACCAGCCTGGCGGGTGATGGTGATAACCGGCAGCGGCTTACCGCTTGCCGTTCTGCCCTGCCCCTGGCGGATAAACAACAGATTTCCGTCCTTAACTGAGGCTATCGCCCCATACTGCCGCGCCAGCTTCATCAGGAAACTCGCATCGCTCTCGTTGGTCTGGTCAAGATGATCCACAGGCCTGTCCATCAGGTCCTTTCCCAGCGCCATCTTTAATTTATGCCTGGCGGCGATTTCCTTCACGATTTCGCCCACCGTTGTCTGGTGCCAGGACTTCTCACGACGCGTATTCAGGGTTTCACGGAAATCTGCACTACGCGCGCGGATTGTGAGACGGTCAGGCGCGCCGCTGTGCTCAATCTCATCGACAGTAAACGCCCCTTTCGGAAAAAGCGGCTGACCTTTCCACCCCAGCGCAAACTGAATAATGGCCCCCCGACGCGGCAGAACGATTAGCCCGTCCGAGTCATCCAGTTCCAGATCAAGCTGGTCCGCTTCAAAGCCCCGGTTATCCGTCAGCGTCAGACTCATCAGGCGCGCATCCAGCACGGTAGTCACATCTTTACCTTCAATGATGATACTGAAACCGGGAGTTTTGCTGTTCAGGTTCAGGAGATCAGAGGTGAAATTCACTGCAGTAACCCTCCAACCGTATTTTTCATATTGCCTATCGCAGAGGTGGCAGATTCCTGCAAATTACTGAGCTGGTCGCTGAGGCTGCCGAACATATCAGACAGCGACTCATCCACCCGTTTCAGGCTCAGCGAAAATTCGATGCGCCGGGGCATACCGCTCTCAAAAAATTCTGTTTTTGTCTGGCTCAGACTCTCGATCACAAACATGCCGTAAATCGTCCCGCTCCCCTCAATCAGAGGCCAGGCTTTTCCCAGTTCCGCCATCTGCTCCAGCGCCAGCAAAGACAGCCTGCCGCCGGTTATCTCCGGCAGCAGGACACCGGATAGAGTAAGCGAATCGTTATCCGGCCCAAGAAACTGCGTTGACGGGCGCCGGTTTACCCGGCTGTTAGCAGCGTGCCGCCAGCTGCGCTGATACTGCAGCTCCTGATAGGGTACGGTGCGCAGCATGAATACGTATAACCCCAGCACCATCATCATTATTCGTAACCCCCTCGATCACTGAAATTACTGCGTGTTTTTGCCCTAGCCCTGCGCTCTCGCTCATCAAGCTGCCGGGCCACCTCTCGGGCGATATCCTGCGCGCTTTGCCCTGGCTGGGCGACAATATGAATTGGCGCGCTTATCTCGTACTTAATGACCTGCGGCTGTCTTTCTGCCTTCGCCGACGGCGCCGGTTGCGTCCTGACAGGTACACTGTACGGATGAATTGGCGCGGCTTCTGCCGAGGCAGCCGCCAGGCCCATTACGCCAGCGACCACGGAAGCGAACACCTTCTGGCGCATAGCCATCGGGTCAGCCCTGTTATCCGTGATTTCCGTAAGGGCCGGTGCTGGCATGACAGCCGCAGCGATATCAGCCAGCTCCGCAGCACGATCCCGACCAGGACGATTTACCGGGGCGTTAACAATCTCATGTGGCAGTATTAATCTGCTTTCAGGCCGTTGCTCCGGTCTGGCCGGCTCCGTCCGGGAAGGATTGAGCGTTGCCGCCACCCTTGCCAGATCAGCAGTCCGTTTCCTGCCGGTGACATTGGCGGGTCCGTTAACAATCTCAGGGCCATTCTCGCCCACGATGCCGAACTGGCCGCGCGGAATGGTACCGCCGCTGTCGTACATGCCAGCAAAACCCATCGTCGGGAATCCGCCAGGCGGCAGCACCACTTTACCGTCTCTGTTGACCGTAGCTGGCTGCTGCCGCGTGACCTGTTCAGGAAGCTTCGCTTTGGCCGCCTCCTTACTGACAATGCCGAGTTTTTCAAGCAGCCAGGACACGCCCGATTTAAGCGAATCCAACGGGTGCATGACCATGCTCAGCCCTTCCGCCAGCGCTTCGCCAAACTGCCGCCCCATCGAAGCCGCGCTTTGCAGTTCTGCAGAGGTGGATTTAACCGGCGTCAGCAGATCAGTAAACCAGCCCCACAACGCCTGGACCTTGTCACCTATCCACTGGAAAACAGGCTGCAGTGGCTCAAACGCCGCACTGATAGGTGCAGCTGCAGCTTTGAATCCTTCAACCACTCCGCCTAAAAATGCGCTTATCGGCTGCCAGTATTTCCAGACGACCAGCGCCACACCAGCCAGAGCCGCCACGACCAGCCCTATAGGGCTAAGCAACGCCCCAAGCACACTACCCACTCCCATCAGAGCTGTGCGCAAAAGTGCAAATGGTGACATGACCAACCACCGGATAACGCCTCCCGCCCCCCTTACAGAAGTAACTAGCGGTGCTAACGCAGCGCTTGCCAGCCCTCTGATTTTCGTACCAAGCTGACGGATAGCTTCACCTGGATTACGAAAAGAGGACACCAGACTTTCGCCCGCCTGCTGGGCATGTTCTTTGACTTTATCCAGCACCCCGCCTCGGAACGCATCCAGGATACCGTCACCGTCATCTTCCCCACCGCCACTGAGCGCCTCACGAATACGACTTATCCAGCTAACTGTCTCACTCGCTTCATTTCCCGAAAACAGCCCAAACAGCTTTTTCAGTGCATCACCTGACTGGAATAAACCAGGTGTGAATGATTTGAATGCCTGGCTCAACCGGCCCAGCAGTGGACCGAACCGCCCCAGACCAGTGATGGCTAGCGATTTCATCCCAAAGCGCAATAATGCCAGCGGCCCCAGAACAGCAGCCATGGCAATAGCTAATGTCCCAAGCGCCAACGTCACTGAGGCGACCACAGCGGCAATCTTCATCAAAGTGCCCGCCAGCTGCGGGTTAGTCTCAACCCATCGACGCAGTGCCCCGGTAACGCTTTTGACGTACCCCATGATATCCATCAGCGGCTGGCGCAGGGTTTCACCCAGGCTACTGAAAGCGTTCTGCGCGCCCGTTTTAACAAGCAACCACTGCGCGGAAAGTGAATCCTTATTGATATCGGATTCTTTCTGCATGGAGCCGTTAGCCTCAGTGCCTGAGGTAAGTTTCAGCTGTCGCTGCAGCTCCGGCAGGTTATTTGCCAGCTTCGCCGCATCGTCGCCAAACTCCTTGCCAAATATCATCGTCATGGCGGACAGGCGCTTGTCCTGCGGCAGTTTGTTAACCTTCTCCAGCACACGCTGAATGGTCCCCATTGCGTCCTTTGTCATCTGCTTTTCAATCTCTTCTGGATTGAGTTTCAGCAGATCCATACCTTCCATGAACCGCTTGCTCTGCATGGTTGCAATCGACAGTTCGCGCACCATCGCATTTGATGCGCTGGCGGCAATTTCAGGCGCGGCGCCCAGAGACAGGAAGGTGGAACCCAGCGCGGCCGCCTTGCGGAAATCAAGCCGGTCAGCCACGCCGCCCATGCGCTGCAGCACATTGATGATATCGCCGCCCTTAGACATGGCGTTATCGTCCAGGTAGTTCAGGGCATCGCCAAGCTGTTCAATATTGCGGGTCGGCACTTTATAGAGCTGCGCGATTTTCCCCAGCCCCTCCGCCAGCTCATCAGCGGGCAGCTCGAATGCCGTTGCGGCCTTTGCTGCAGTGGATGCAAAGGCCAGCAGGTCACGCTTCTGGTCTTCGTAAGAATCGTTCTGGTTTGTCACGCCCATGCGGGCGCCACCTTCAACCAGCGCGGCATAGTCGATGGCGCCATTCTCCATCGGCAGCTGTTCACTGGCGGCCTTGATGGCATCCTGCATGTCATAAAACTGCTTTGTGCGGTTGCCGTTGTCGTCCCGCAGCCCGTTAACCTGCTTTGCCACGCCTTTCATCGCATCTTCCATGCTGGCATAGCTTTTAACGGCAGCCATCACCGGCGCACCCATCGCCAGCCCGGCGGCAGTCGTCGTTGCTCCGGCGCCCGCAATACGATCCCGCACCTCAAGGCGCCGCGAATACTGATCGCGGACGGCGTTCATACGGGCCTGCTGCTCGCCCAGGCGTTTAAGGGATTTCTGCTGTCGGTCCAGCGCCTGCCGGGTTTCGTCGGCATTCTGCCGCAGCTCCCGCTGCGCACTGCTCAGCTTTTTGGTGTCCAGCCCGGCCTCATTGAGCGCAAGACGCTGACGCTGCACCGACTGACGCAGGCCGTTGTATTTGCTCTGCAGCTCGTTAACGCGGTTTTTTGCCTGCTCCAGCAGACGCGCCTGCGCCGCCGTCGGCCGGTTAGTGGCCGAGAACTGCGTGGCAAGCTTCGCCGCTTCTTCGCGTGCGGCTTTAAGACTGTTGCCGGTGACGGCCAGCTGCGCGCTTGCCTTGCGGAAACCGTCAATACGGCCCGCCTGGGCGTCCAGTTCTTTTAATCTTGCGCGGCTTTGCTGAATGGCGGTAGCCAGCTCTTTAGAACTGGCCTGCGCTGATCGGAATGGGCGGGTGAGTTTATCAACCGCATTTAGAATTACCTGCAAACGCAGGTTAGTGTCACTCATCGCTGGCCCCGCTTCTCTGAATCGCTTTATGCCGCCACTCCAGCACTTCGGTCAGCGGCATAACGTCAGTGACGGACGGCGGCCAGTGAAAAATGGTGGCGATATCAGCCACCAGGTCTTCTACCGTCAGGCTGTCGGCAAACCGGCAAGCACCGATTTCTTCAACAAAAAAGTGACCACCTCAACCGACAGCGCGGTGAGATCTGCGGGGTCCATTTCAGCCATTTCCTGAGCGGTCAGCGCGGGCGTGGAGATGCGGGGAATAATCGTCATCATCGCGCCGACGTCCATATCCATGATCGCCTGCAGACGGGTGCCACGCAGCGCGCCGGACTGCGGCTTGCGCAGCACAATTTCGGCAATTTCGGTTTTACCGCGTTTGATTGGGGTGTCCAGCTGTACGGTTTTTTCAGTCAGTTGTTCGCTCATTGTCATTTCCTGTTTATAAGGTACTGGCGCGGCTGCCCGCGCCTTTAAAGTAGATCAGAGGCCCAGGGCGTTGCGGTGTTCTTCCATCAGGTCCACGCCATCAACGATTTCAATCATGTTGATCACATCAACCTCATAGAGCACCTCGCCGTTGATGGTCAGCTTCGCGTAGCTGTTGGTGCTGCTGACTTTTGTGGTGTTGCTCTCGCCGGTTTTCCATTCCCCGGAATCGACTTCTTTATGTCGCCCGCGCACAACCAGCTCAACGGCCTGCACTTCGCCGGTATCATCACGCTGTATGGAGCCGGTGAAACGCAGCTGGATGCCGTCAACGGTGGCTTTACCCATCTGCTTGAATAACAGCAGTTCGGTGCCACCGATTGAAAATTCCGTGTCCAGCGCTCCATCATCCAGCCCCAGATCAACATCCGCCGAACCGGGCATACCGCCGCCGCGATACTTTTCAAACTTGCGGCCGAATTTAGGCAGGGTCAGAGACTCAACGATCCCCTGATAGTTATTCCCGTCGTTAAACAGGTTCAGGTGTTTTAACTTGCGTGGTAAAGCCATATTTTCCCCTTACGCGCTGACCTGGCTGGAGAAATCCAGCAGGTACTGATCGGTGATGCGCTGGCGCAGCATCAGGTTTTCAAGCGGCGGCACCGGCGTGTAGTCGTAGTCGATAGTGAGTTTCCCGGCTTTCAGGGAGTCTTTATCGTTCACCGACTCATCCAGCCAGCAGTCTGCGCCAATGATGTAACCCTGCGTTTTCAGGCTGCGCAGCTTGGCGCGGATACCTTCGATAATGTCACGGGCCAGCGATGGGTTAAGCATGCCATCCACCGCCCACATGTGCGCTTCTGCGATGGTGTCAGTCAGCACCTGCGCCGTGCGGGTGTAGTTTTCAAAGGCAAACAGCGGATCGTCACTGAGGCAGCGGGAACCCCAGAAGCGGAAGCCGTCTTTGCGGATAAGCGTCGTGACGTCGTTCTGGTTCAGCAGCCCCGCATCGGTTGCCGGGTCCTGCAGATCCCAGAACACATCAGCAGAAATGCCGGTGACGCCGTTCACACCTACGTTGGACAGGGTTTTGTGCCAGCCAGTCTGCTCGTCAATTTTGGCGCGCAGACCGAGCGCACGGGCGGAGGCGTAAGCCGTCGCATCTGCATTCAGCACGGTGTCAAAGTTGATGAAGTCAGGCCAGATCAGCATCCCCTCGCGCTGGCTGAAATTAGCGCGATAGGCAATCGCTTCTTCCACCGTTTTACAGCCGTAGGCGGACAGGTAGGCAAACCCGCGCAGACTCTGCGCCACGCTCAGCAGCTCAGTGGCAACTGCCTGCGTGTCGTGTCCCGGCACGCCGAGGATGCGCGGCTTGACGCCCAGCTGCGACTGCGCTGAAAGCAGCGCTTTCATGCCCGTTTTTTTACCGTCAGCGGTCACGCCGCCGATAATGTTGGAGGTGGTTTCCGCTTCGGTTTCGCCCTGCGCCACGCGCACAACGACGGTCACGGGTTTAGCCTGGTCTGCAATCGCATCCAGCGAACGGGCCAGCGTGCCGGACTCGCCCGCTTTACCGCTGGCAGTCAGCACATCGGTCAGCAGGACCGGCTTATTGAGGGGAAACATGGACGCATCAGCATCATCGCCGGTGCAGACCATGCCCACGATGGCGGTGCTCACCGTGGTAATGGATCGGGTGCCCTCGTTGACTTCAACAACGCGCACCCCGTGGTGGTAATCCTGAGCCATAAGGCAGTCTCTCCGGTTTACAGGGGGTACGCCTATGTTCTGGTTGATAGGCGCGCGGCGCACGCGCCGGGCTATGTATGGGGAATGACACAATGAAAGGGATAAAAAAATCCCCGCAAACGCGGGGCATATTCATTTTTCAGGGCGGCTGGGCCAGTTCACATCAGGTGCAGCAGATATATCTACCGCGTCCAGAGCATCAAGATAATCAAGCCATTCATTAAATAACTGCTTATCTGCATCCGACAGGCGTCCAAGTGCCAGTTTCGAAGGCCACTGGTTGCTATCAATATAATTATTGGCATCGCTGATTGATGCCTGCTTATGGATTTCAGCTTTCTGTACAAGCTCATCGTGAGTAGGTTCAGGCTCTGGTGGCGCGCTAAACTTCTCTCCGTCATAAGTCCAGCCAATACCCGCTGTTAGTCCTTCTAATTTAACCACAATGTAATCGTCGAAAATATCTCCATTTTCATCCCAGATAACAACGTTTTCAACGACACCATTTTTGATTAACGCATAGTTTCGCATCAGGCATATTCCTCAATGATGACAATTCCGTTACTACCGTGTCCACCTGCCGTTGCTGACGCTCCCTGTGCATACACAGTAATAGATCCGGCACCACCGGCACCAAAGCCCCAACCATAACCGCCCTGTTGATTTGCGGTATAAGCCGAACCGCCAGTTCCCAAAATTGAAGAACCGCCATGACCTCCTTTAGCTGTCCCTGTAGATAAAGACATCTGCCCGCCGCCCCCCTCTCCGGGAATTGAAATAAAAATATCGGTTCCTGTGCATTCTTTTCCTGAGTTGCTCAAATCAGATACAAGGCTGTTGTTCGCTGGTCCTGACGCCCCCATACCACCACCATCACCGCCTGGCGCTGTGATATAACTACCAAATGAGGACGAACCTCCGGCTGTTCCTGAACTTCCGGCAGAGCCAACTCCAGCACTCCCTACGATAACCGCGACAGATAAGACTGAGGTGACATCAATCAATGTCGTTTCACCATAACTGCCACCTCCGCCTCCACGCCCGGCTGCTAAATAGCCTGAAACGGTAGAGGCGGCAGCACCACCACCTGCACCACCTGCACCAACGAGTCTGACCTTAACAAACCTCGTACCTGCTGTTGGTGTATATGTTCCACTCGCGGTGAATTTCTTAATACTGACGAGTCGACCAACCATTCCTGAAGAATTTACTAAACCAAGGTATCCGATAATCCCCGCGGCGGTCTTTCCAGACAAAGTGGTCAGCGTGCTATCAAGTGGCTGCTTGCCTGCCAGCGCATTTGTCATGGTGGTGGCAAAATTCGGATCGTTCCCCAGTGCTGCTGCCAGTTCATTTAGCGTGTCCAGCGCAGCCGGTGATGACGCCACCAGTGCCGCAATAGCTGATTTCACAAATGCAGTGGTGGCAATCTGCGTATTGTTGACTGTCTGCGCAGCAGTGGGTGCCGTTGGCGTTCCGGTCAGAGCCGGACTTGCCAGTGGGGCCTTAAGCGCCAGCGCGTTATTTAGCGCAGTGACCACAGCCTGCACAAACGCTGTGCTGGCAATCTGCGTGGTATTGGTTCCGGCTGGCGCAGTGGGCGCTTTTGGCGTGCCTGTCAGCGTCGGGCTTTCTTTCGGCGCGTACTGCGTGTGCGGATCAGCGGCGGCGATATGCTTCGCCATCAGATCATCCACATACACCTTAAGCTCCAGCACCTTGTCATCCACGTATTTGCGGGTTGCCAGCACCACTGACGGGTCAATTTTCAGGGTGATATTATCGGTACTGCTGGTAATCAGCACCATGCGCACGGTCTGCGTGCGCCCGCTCCCCTCCGCCAGCTGCGGCTTGTAGCTCTCCGGGCAGTTGCCCACGGCAATCAGTGCGCCGGTATCATCGAACAGACCGACCTCACGGATCCACCAACCGCCCTCAGTTTCGGGGATCACCTGCTCAGCAATAATCTGGCTGCTGTTCTGCGGATCGATATACAGCATATTGAGGTCCGCACGGCGCTTTTCGGCAACCAATTTTGTCTGCAGTGCATTGGGCGTGGGCAGTACGCCGCCACCGTCGCCAACAGCCATCTGGGTAATTTTCAGCGGAACACCGAGCGCGGCAGCGCTTGCCAGTTTCGCCGCGCCGATATCCGTCAGCAGGGTATAAAATTTTGCGCTCATGGATTCACTCTCATTGTGTCAATAACATGGACCGCCCCGCCCTCATAAGCGGTGCCGCCGGAAATAATGGTTTCGTTGATATACGGGTAGATCGTGATTTCTTCGCCGGTGTAAGTAGCTGCCCCCACAAAATAGGGGCCGCTGGTCTGCAGGTTGATGGACATACCGATCAGATGGCGGCTGCACGGCTTGGCGTCACCGATCAGGCGCTCCAGCTCCAGATAGGTTTCCTCCGTGATGCCCTGGTCCTGCACGCCAATGTCCAGGCGAAACGTGCCCGGCGCCTCGCCGGTCTGCCACCATTCAATGATGCGGATCAGAAAGCCGAACGGCTCCACCACACGCCGCACCGCGCTGGTTGTGCCCTTGTGCTGATGGATATAGAACGCATCCTGCACCACGCGGCGCTTCACGCTCTCCGCCCATCCTTCGTCCCAGCGATCAACCGAAAAGGCCCACGCCAGATACGGCAGAAACTTGACCGGGCATGTTGCCGGGTTCCACAAATCGCGCAGCGGCACCTGCAGATCGGAAATTCCGCTGCAGGTCTGAGCAAGTCGGCGCTCAAGCGCCGATGAACCAGGAGGAAGCAGACTATTCATCCGTTCCCCCGTTGGTTACGCTCCATTTCGTACATGAAGCGGCTTGTGTCTTATCCAGCACCACATCAGCGAGCGGCGAGGCCAGTTCAACACGCTGCACACCTTCAACATGCAGCGCGGCATAAATAGCACTGCGGCGAATATCACGCCCCAGCCTCGTCTGGCTGGCGATATATTTCTGCAGGCTGGCTTTTGCCGCCTCCATCACCGGCTCAGCTTCTGGCCCCGGGTAAAGAAAGATCGTCGCATCCACGCTGTACGGAATAATTTCAGCGCTGCGCACCGTCAGACGGTCAGCAACCGGCCGCACGTTCTCACTGTTAAGCGCCTGTTCAACCACTGCCAGCAGATCCGCCGCTGCCGTTCCGTCACCCTCACGGCTCAGCACGGTAAGCACCACTTCCGCCGGTGCCGGGCTGGTTGCGCTGGCGTCAGCCACTCGCCCGTCAGCGCTTTTAGCGTGAAACTCATAGGCCGCCGTTGGCCCCGCCACGGACAGCCCCTCAAATGCAGCAGGAACACGCAGGCGCAGCGCCTCATCACTTTCCATCACCGCTGCGACCGGCGGCACCGCGTCGTTATCCGCAGGTGTAACCGTCAGCCGCTTCACGTTGTAGTTGGCCGCCATCTGATCGAGATCGTCGCCAATTGCATAAGCCACCATGACCGCCTGCGCCGCCTCGTTAATGCGCTGGCGCAGGAGAATTTCACGATACGCATTTTCTTGTAGGAGCTTGGTCACGGGTTCAGACTCCAGTTCAAGCGTGCGCCTTACCGCGTCCTGCTCGTCTGCGGGATAAAGGGCCATAAACGCGGCTTTCCGTTCGTTTAGCAGCGTTTCAAAATCCGGCACATCCACTATCTGCGGGGCGGGCAGCTGGGAAAGGTCAATGACTGCCATTGTCTGCTCCTGTTGATACCGAAAGTGAAACCGGCGCGCCGTTATCACGCTGCCCGGTAAGCTCAACCACCATCGAACCATCAAAACTGCTGTCTATGGTGATGGAATCCAGGGTAAGCCGTGGCTCCCAGCGACTCAGAGCCACATAGACCGCAGACATTACCTGCAGGCGCAGCGCCGGGTTCTGCGGCTGGTCTATCAGTTCAGACAGAAGCGAGCCGTATTCCCTCCGGGCAATGCGGCTCCCCTGCGGGGTCAGCAGAATATCCCGGACCGACTGGCGCAGGTGGTCCGTGTCGGTAATGGTCCTGCCGTTGCCCTGACTCATGCCGATATAAAGCGTCATACCGGGCCTCCTGATGTATCGCCGCCGGACTTAACGCCGGTATGACCGTGTTTATCGACTACGATCCCGTTAGAACTCATGGCGCCGCCGCCCTGGGTGACGCCACCATTGATCACCACCTCGCTGTTTATGCGCGTGTTGCTTGCTTCCACCACGAATTCCCCCGTTTTCAGGGTTATGTTATCTGCAGCCTCGATCACCATGGATTTGATGCCCCGCACATGCCAGCGGCCGGTCGCAGGTTCATATTCAAACCAGCCGCCGTCCGGGTATTCCGTTACGGAGCCGTCCACGGAGTCCGACGGCGGCGCGAACTGGTTGGAATAGATCGCAGGTAAGGCAAAAGCGGTTTCCAGATTGCCGCCCATACTCAGCACCACCACCTGCTCATCCGGCGACGGGCACCACCATGTACGGGCACCACCTGCGCGCAGTGTCAGCCAGTTAATCCAGTTGGTTTCAAGCTCGCCCACTTTCACCCGGCATAGCCAGTTTTCCCGGTCCACTTCGGTTACGGTGCCGGTGCGGATCAGGTTGGTGATAAGGCGCATGATTTCGGTTAGTTGTGCGTTCATAACGAAAGGTTGCCATCAGAGGGAAAAGGGAGGCAGCGTTGGGTTTTGTGCCGTCCGTGACACAAATTTCACTCCGACAGCCAGCGCAAAAGCGTGTCACGGGTGATGGTTTCCACCTCATCATTCACGCCCAAAAGACGGCGTGCCGGGTACCGGGCCTCCGGGCCGTTGCGTCTGACTCGATCACGCAGACCATAATGGTGAACACGGGCGATGCGCTGGACTTTGCCATCAAACTGCACGCTGGCAGAGTCCGCAGTGGCTGCGGTTTTCAGGTATTTAGTGGTGCGCAATTTGGCGAACATCTGGCGCTTGATGCGCCCCTTTTTACTTCTGGCCGTAACCCGGCGCGGCTCAAAGGTGGTGCCGTCTGGATTGCGCTGCAGCCTGATATTTTGCTGTTGCGACCGGCGCAGCTCCTGCGCCAGCTGTCGCATCATACGGTTGCGGGCTGCCGGTTCCAGATTCGCCAGCAGGGCCGCCAGCCAGTCATCCACCCTCTGAAGGTCATCCACGTTTCACCGTCCACATTTCTTCGGGTACGTCGGGTTCCGGCACCGCTTCAACGCTCGATACGGTGCCGTCTGTGCTGACAATCACGCGCTCCGTGAGCTGCAGATTGAGGCTGATATCACACAGATCGTTGCTCAGGATATCGACGTCAAAGGTAAAAAGTTTTTCGCGCAGCTCCGGGTTGTTGATAGCGTCCGGTTGATTGGTCATTAACCAGAGCAATACGGGCGCCATCACTAAATTCTGGTTGCCGCTAAAGTCTTCAATCACCACATTCAGGGTGTAGCGATATTCCCATGACATTGAACGGGCGCCGGTTGCGACCAGCGAACCGTTATCAACAAAAAGGTGCAGTTTGTCCGGGTTGTCACGGACATACGCCACCGATTTATTCAGGGCGTTGCGTAAGGACTGCGGCTTGTTCACTGTCTCGCTCCTGACACGCTATGATCGTGTCCACTTTGTCGGCACATACTGCCCAGGCGGCCTCAGTCTCATCCAGCACCTGGTTCAAATCCCCATTACTGCGCGGCGCTGACCTGTCCAGGCGGCATTGCGTCACTTTTGGACAACCACTCACGGTAAGCTGCACCTCCGGCGAGGGCCGGGCGCTCCCGCAGCCGGATAATGTCAGCAGGCAAAGGAGTGTCAGCCCAGCGGCGTAAATCCTCGTTTTCACGTTTTAGCTCCTCGATCCGGCGCTGGCGACTCCGCAACAGCGAGGAAGTCTCCTCCGCTGCAGCATAAAGTTGCATCTGCGCCCGGCTGTTGGTTTCGGTAAGAATGGACAGGCTGATGAGCTGGCTGTTTTTCTTCGCCAGCTCCTGCTTATTCTTTTTAAGCGCCTCAGCCTGCGTCCCGATGGTGTGACCGGCATTGTTAAGCCGCCATGACTGCCAGCCCAGCAGTGCCAGCACCAGAGCCAGGATCACCGCCAGCGCGCGCGTCATACCCCTGCCCCTTTAAGACACCAGGCAAGCTCACGGGCGCGCCGGTTTTCCAGCCCTTTATTCCGTTGACCATTTACATAAACCCAGCGGGGGAGCTGGTTGCACGCCTGCCACCACTGCTGGCGATTGATGTAAGAAACCATTGTTGACCGGCAGATAGCCCCGGTTCCGACATTAAAGCCGATACTGATCAGGGCATCGTAAACATGCTGAGGTGGTTTAACCTGCAGGCAGGCTTCAATCCTTTTTTCCGTCAGCAACACGTTATTAATCAGCCCCTGCGCGGCCTGTCGCTCCGTTATGGTTTTGCCCGGCACTACCCCAGACGTATTGCCGATCCCGTCCGTCCAGACCCCGGCGCTGCACTGGTATGGCTGGAGGCGACACCCTTCGAAATCAGCAATCAGTTTCAGCCCCTCGACGGAGGTATGAAGCGACTGAAAACCCGGCAGCGTGGCGGCAATCGCCAGCACCGCGCCGACCAGGCAACGCTTAACGATTGAAGGACTCATATTCCCCCCTGGATATTCTGCCGTCCCGCAGCAGCTGGTAGGCTTTCCAGCGTAAATAACAGGTCACCGCTGCCGTAATAATCCCCAGCGCAAGACCGGTGATGGTCGATACATCTTTAAGAGACAAATCACCGAGCCATGCCAGAAGCAGGGCAACGCAGTAAGTGATAAAGGCGCTGATTCGTTCAAGCGTCATAGTTCAGTCCCATAACTGGACAGTCTGCGCAGTGGTTGACGCCGTAATGTCCGGCAGCTCCACCTGCAGCCCGTGCGGTAAAAAGGGGCCATATTCAGCCAGCCCCGGATTCGCCTGCAGCACCTGTTCAGTGACTCCCTGCGTGCGCCCGTAATGGCGCCAGCAGAGTGCGTCCACCGTGTCATACTGATGCGCACGCACTTTCATCAAATCAGCTCCACCGTCATATGCGGCATATCGCGCAGGCGGGACTCCGCCCAGCGCACATCGCGCCACAGCTCGCCTAAGGTTGTTTCGATATCTTCAGCTTTCTTGCTTCCGTCGCCGGTTGCGTCAAAATCGCGATAGCGCTCAACCAGGTTTGCTTTTGCCCAGCAAAACACCGCACGGCGATACAGCATGAGCCGCTGGCTTTCGCCGTCGATCACATCTGCAGGGACGTCGGCCAGGCTCGCATACCCCTGCGCCCGTTGTTTCTCGCGGAACTCATAAAGATCGGCGTTAACTTCAGCAATCGCTGTCAGCAACGCCAGACGCAGGCGCGGATCGGTGACACTCCCATCCATGCGCATATCACGGCGGAACTCTGAAACCCTGACATCAGGCCAGAAACTGGTGTTTTTAATAACGTCCTGGGTACTTTCCCCGGCCTGTTCCGGCGAAACGAATTGCATATTTCTGGCACTCCCAAATAGTTGGGCGGTGGACGGGGTTTTGACGCGGCATAAAGCCTGTCGCCACCCCGTGCCGCCCCGCGCGTTGGCACGATTCGTTAAGCCGACATTGCCTGTCGCAATCGGCTTTCAAGCTTGTTGATTTCGGTTTTGACGCCAGAACTGTTATCCAGCTGCAGGGCACGCTTCAGATGGTTAAGTGCCGCCACTGCCTGATCGTTATCCCGCAGCGCGTAGCCCATCGCCTTATGAAGTCGGGCGCGTGACTGATCCGGCATATCCTGACCTTCAACAATATCGAGCACCTGGGTAAGAATGGCGGCACTGAATGATTCACCGGCAGAAAAAGCGCGCATTGCCGCGTCGGCAAACTCTTCCGCAACAGCGGTCCCGCAGGTCCGGTTGAATCGCTGCGGCAGGACCCAGCCGTGTTTAATGGCATGGCGGGCAATGTCCAGCGCGCCGGTATAGTCTCCGGCATCAATGCGCCAGATCATGACGTACATCGCCACGTCGTCCTGGCCTGACGCGTCAGCATCCAGTAAACCGGCAATCCATGAGGCATAAGCGGGAAGAAACTCACGTTTGAGCTGAGCCTTGCGCTCATTTGACTGGACGGTTTTAAGGCGCCTGCGGTGTTCTGTCAGCTGTAACAGCATCTGGTTGTAGCCCGTCAGGCTGGCATTACTGCCGCCCTGCCGGGCGGCATCCTGTGCCTGTACATACTGAGTGTGAGCACGGAACGGATTCATTTATCACGCTCCGGCGCCAGCACCGCCCGTATTCTGAGCATCAAGCGCACCCTGAACTGCTGCAGCAACGATGGTCTGAATATTTTCAGCCGTCAGCGCCGCGCCCGGATTGCCGTCTGCCTGCGCTGGTAACATCTCGATGTTCTCAACCAGGCAAACGCCGTCGTAATCTTCGACAACATACGCCTCGTTAACGGATTCGTAGTTCTCCACGCGGTCACGCTTCGGATTGTCGATAACCGAACGACGACGGGTACCGGCTTGCCAGTAAATAGACAGGTTATCCAGACGGGTGATCAGCATGGCGTTAGCCGGGAAGAACGGCGCGCGAACGGCCGGGAGGTTGCCGATACGCTTCTGGCTGATGATGAGATCGGCCGCCATCGCTTCGCTGTTTGGCTGGTCGCGGTTGACGATCGGGAAATATTTATCCGCAAGCAACTGGCGCCCGACGATAACCACAAGCTCTGTATCTTCCTGATACCACGGCGCGATTTTCTCATTCACGGCGCCCATAACCAGCGCGTCCAGATTCAGGAAATCGCCGCCTTTACCGACACGGATAGTCTGAGAAACCACCTCGCCCTCGGACACAATTTTGTCCAGAACCTGAACGGGTTTCTCCTGGCGGATTTTCTCCAGCCAGCCGATATTCACATCCTGCAGCAGCGGATAGGTCTTGCGGTCTGACGTTTTTTCACGCTTCACGCCGTTGAAGCCGATCATGATGCGGTCAAGCGCCTGGCGAATAATGATGGCGTCACGGATGCGCGTCTGGAAGTCCTGGAATTTAGCCCACAAATCCAGTTTTGCATAAGGCAGCGCCGTATCAGAGTTAGTCTGGGTACACTTGTACCCTTCACCGTCGATGTAGGTCGGATCAACGGGTTCACGGTCTTTCTGGGTGGTATCAGTATTACCGGCGATACTGGCGCCAATCCCCAGCCCCAGACGTTCGCCGGACTGCTCATCAACCGGGATAATGTTGATTTTCTGCAGGAACGAGGAAGACTCCTGGATTTTCGTTTCCAGCGTCTGCGCAACGGATGGCTCTGCCGTATATTTTGAGGTGATACCGCTTACAGGCACGCCATTGAGTGTGGCGAGCTGCGTCAGATAGCCGTTGAATTTAAAACGTGTCTCTTTTTTCATTGTGCTTTTGCTCCGTCAGCAATCGGTGGTTTGTTCTGCGCCGTTATTGCCGGTCGCATTAGGGCGGCGTTCGCTGCGGCTGTCCTGAGTGGAAAGCTGCTCACGCAGGGTGGAGAGTGCGTTGGTTGTCTCATCAACAACCTTCTGCATATCGCTCAGCTTGTTGCTGAAATCGGCCTGATGGGTGCTGACCTGCTCCGCCAGCGTCTGATGCTCACGCGCGATGGTTTCAACAGCCTGATTCACATCAGCAAAGCGGGCGTTATCATCGGCGCCTTTGCGGGACAGCAGCTCTTTCACGCGGGTAAACAGGCTGGTTTTTTCCGGCACGTCCTCAAACTCGATGAGCGTTTCAACAGCAGCGGTAAACAGGTTGTCTTTGTCCAGCTTGCGGCGCGCCAGGGGGTTATGTTCTGCGCTGGCGCTGAACTGCAGCATTTCAGTGCCGAGGCTTGCCGGATCGTCAGTAATCGCCAGGCCAACCAGATAAGCGGAGCCGGTATCGGCAAAGCTGGTGTTAACTTCCATTGAGGTGAAAAGCTTCTGCCAGTTGCTGGTCATCGTGACCAGATCGTCAGTCGGGGCAATCCAGCCATACAGCGCCATTTTCCCGGACAATGCCCCTTCGGTAATTTCTTCCGCTTCCAGCTTTTCCACCATGCCAAAACGACGGAAGGGCCCATCAGGAGTAAAGCCCTTGATGTGCTCCATATTGATCAGCGCGGTGTATACCTGCGGGTTATAGCTCGCTGCCATCTGGGTGAGCCATTCACGCTCAATAACGCGCCCGTCAGTAGTGGCCCCTTCGACCCCAATACGAAAACGCTTAGATTTTTTTGCCATCGGTCCGGCTCCGGTTAGTTAGTTCGTAACACGTTCAGAGCCTTATGTTTGCGGTGATGGGCGCGTGTAAACAACGCGTTGGGCTTGTGCGAACTCCCACACAATGCGAAGCCGGGGAAAGTGCTGATTTGAGGCCGTATGTTTGTGCCATGACAACACTGACCCCCGCAGACCTCGATCCCCGTCGTCAGGCAATGCTGATGTACTTTCAGGGATACCGCGTAGCCCGCATTGCTGAAATGCTGGGCGAGAAAGTTGCAACCGTTCACAGCTGGAAAAAACGCGATAAGTGGGGCGAATATGGCCCACTGGATCAGATGCAGCTCACCACCGCCGCGCGTTACTGCCAGCTCGTCATGAAGGAGCAGAAGGAAGGAAAGGACTTTAAAGAAATTGACCTGCTGGCGCGTCAGTCAGAACGACAGGCCAGGATCGGCAAATTTAACAATGGCGGGAATGAAGCAGACCTGAATCCGAACGTGGCGAACCGTAATAAAGGCCCGCGCAAGCCACCGGAAAAAAACCTGTTTACCGACGAGCAGATCGAAAAGCTGGAAGAGATTTTCCGCGCCGGTATGTTCGAGTACCAGCGCCACTGGTGGGATGCTGGCATTAAGCACCGTATTCGCAACCTCTTAAAGTCACGCCAGATCGGTGCAACCTACTATTTCGCCCGTGAAGCGTTGATAGACGCGCTCACCACGGGGCGAAATCAAATCTTTCTGTCAGCGAGTAAAGCGCAGGCGCACGTTTTTAAACAGTACATCATCGACTTCGCAAAAGAGGTGGACGTTGAGCTGAAAGGCGATCCGATGGTGCTGCCTAACGGTGCCTGTCTTTACTTCCTCGGTACAAATGCCCGTACCGCGCAGAGCTATCACGGCAATCTGTATCTTGACGAGTATTTCTGGATTCCGAAATTCCAGGAGCTGCGCAAGGTGGCCTCCGGTATGGCGCTGCACAAAAAATGGCGCCAGACCTATTTCTCTACCCCTTCCAGCCTGACGCACAGCGCCTACCCGTTCTGGTCTGGCGCCCTGTTCAATAAAGGGCGCCCGAAAGCCGACAGGGTAGAATTTGACCTTTCTCACAGCAGCCTGGCGCACGGCGTTTTATGCCCTGACGGCCAGTACCGCCAGATAGTCACCATTGAAGATGCCGTAAATGGCGGCTGTAATCTTTTCGACCTGGACCAGCTGCGCCTGGAGTACAGCCCGGACGAATACAACAACCTGCTGATGTGTCAGTTTGTTGACGACCTGGCGTCCGTATTCCCGCTGGCTTTGCTGCAGTCCTGCATGGTTGACAGCTGGGACGTGTGGGACGATTTCGAACCGCTTTTACTGCGTCCGTTTGCATACCACCCTGTCTGGATCGGCTATGACCCGGCAAAAGGAACGCAGAACGGTGACAGCGCCGGTTGCGTTGTCATTGCGCCTCCCGTCGTCCCCGGCGGTAAATTCCGCATCCTTGAGCGTCACCAGTGGCGCGGGATGGACTTTCGCGCCCAGGCCTCAGCGATTGAGGAAATCACCAGACGCTACAACGTGACCTACATCGGCATTGACTCGACCGGCGTTGGCGATGGTGTTTACAAAACGGTTAAGCAGTTCTTCCCTGCCGCGCGTGAGTTTGTCTACAACCCGACCGTTAAAAATGCCCTGGTGCTTAAAGCCTACGACATCATCAGCGGGCGCCGTCTGGAATTTGACGCGGGGATGTTGGATATCGCGCAGTCCTTTATGTCCATTCGCCGTTCAACCACCGCCAGCGGCAACCGACCAACCTACGAAGCAGCCCGCACAGAGGAAGCCAGCCACGCGGATTTAGCCTGGGCAACCATGCACGCACTTTATAACGAACCACTGGCAGGAGCTTCCGCCAGTACCAGCAACATCGTGGAGATTTTCTGATGCACTCAACCCCGACCAACCTCATGACCTGCGCCAGCCTGCCAGTAGATCGCCCTTTCTTTGCTTTCCAGCATGAATGGAACATTGCCGCACGCACCAGGAACCGCGTACTAACAAAAATGCGCCAGGCGGGCGCAGATTATTTTTTCGCCTACGAAGCCCTGAACGATGCACTGCATACCGGACGCAACCAGATTTTTCTGGGCTGCAGCCCGGCATCTGCCCTGACAGTCAAAGCCTATATGTCAGCATTTTTAAGTCAGGCCGCAGCCCACACGCATCTGGGGAAAATAAAATCAGATAAAGCGCATCTGGAACTACCAAACGGTTCGAAAGTTTATTTTGTCGGTCCAAAAAGCCTTTGCGCCGCGCTTAATGGGAACGTCTACGTATTAGAGTATGCTTGGGCAGATTCCCCTAAAAATATGATTGCTCTCGCCAAAAGTATGTCCATGCACGCGCGCTATCACGCTACCTACTACACCACCCCTAGCCCCAGCTTGGAAGCATGGCAGGAATACAAAAAGCTGATTGCCCGTAACAGCACAACCATCATGACCTTTACCGCAGATGATGCGGCAGCAACCGGAGCCGAACTCTTTGATGATGAATGGCTGGATGACATGAAAAAAGAATTATCTGTAGAGGACTGGAAAATGCTGTTTATGTGCGAATGGCCCCAGGCTGATAAGGAGCTGGCGGCATGAGCAAACGCAAAAATAAACATAACCGCACAGCGGTAGAGCACAAAGCTAAACCAGCCGGTCCTGCAGCGGAAGCATTCAGCTTTGGTGACCCGATCCCCGTAATGGACCGCCGGGAGTTATTTGATTACCTGGAGTGCGTACAGGTGGACCGCTGGTACGAACCACCGATCAGCATGGATGGCCTGGCGCGAACTTACCGCGCCGCCGTGCATCACTCCAGCGCCATTCAGGTAAAACGCAATATTCTTACCAGTACCTTCATCCCTCACCGCTGGCTGTCTAAACAAGCCTTTTCGCGGTTCGCCCAGGACTTTCTCGTATTTGGTAATGCGTATCTTGAAAAACGCTTAAACCGGTTAGGCCAGATCATGGAGCTGCGCGCCTCGCTTGCCAAATACACCCGCCGTGGCATTGACCCGGACACCTACTGGTTTGCACAGTATGGCCACAACTCACAGCCCTATCAGTTCGATGAGGGAAGCGTGTTTCATCTGATGGAACCTGACGTTAACCAGGAGCTATACGGAATGCCGGAATACCTCTCTGCCATTCCTTCCGCCCTGCTGAATGAATCGGCCACGCTGTTTCGCCGTAAGTATTACCTCAACGGTAGCCATGCTGGTTTCATCATGTACATGAGCGACCCCGCCGCCGATCAGAAAGACGTGGACAACATACGCGAAGCACTTAAAAAATCGAAAGGGCCAGGCAACTTCCGCAACCTGTTTATGTACAGCCCGAACGGCAAGAAAGACGGCATTCAGATCATCCCGCTGTCAGAAGTCGCAGCGAAAGATGAGTTTCTTAACATCAAGAATGTGAGCCGTGATGACATGCTGGCAGCTCACCGCGTGCCGCCGCAGCTGATGGGGATTATTCCAACGAATACTGGCGGGTTTGGCGATGTGGAAAAAGCGGCGCGCGTTTTCGTTCGCAACGAACTTACCCCCCTGCAGGGCCGCATCAAAGAAGTTAACGAGTGGCTGGGTGATGAGGTGATACGCTTTGACCCCTACCTGACCGATGAAGACTGACGCCCACCTGCCAACCTTTGATATAAACCGCCCTTCTCCGGGCGGTTTTTTTATTCCCTTATGCCCTGCCTCACCATCAAAGCGCCTCAGCGCCTCGCTGAGCAGTCCTACGCTTTCGCCACCTGGCAGCTCACGACGAAACGCAGCGCCTCACCACGACGCAGGCGCGCACGACCAGCCCCAAAAAATGACCATGCACGCCCAACTTTGGGGCGCCAAAACCGCGATTAACCCCAAAACCGCGCGCTCGTAGCCCCGCCACGCCTGCCCGCTTTACGTAGTGGTTTTCATGCATCTGCATGATCCATAAATAGCCCGTCATAACTGACGGGTGCCGACATAAAGAACTCTCGAATAATCATGCATTCTCATGCAGTATGGCCATGCAACTCAAACCGAACCTTACAACCCATCATATAAGCAGCACTTGCCATGGTTTAAGAATCATTCTTTTCAACAAGTGATAAACTAATTTTTTGTTCAACTGCATTGAAATCATTTTCTATGCGTACTCTGATTCTGTTCCCTCTTGAAAACTCATTCATTCGGACATAGCCCATTGGTAACTTGGATTTATGAATTAAACCAGTAATTTTCCCTGTGAAATTAACAAAAATCCCATATTTTTGGTCACAGTTTCTAACCGTACCTTCTAATACATCTCCAGACTGGAACTTAGATTCGAAATCAGCCCACTCAGGATCGCGGATTTTTTCCTCAAATGCCCGAACTGCATTTACCGCAGCCTGAATATCAGTTAAATCGCGATAGTCACTCCCTGCAATAAACTCTTCCGAAAAATCTGCAATTGTAGCACGCTGAGCCTCAAGGAAATCAACTAACTCCTTAGCATTGGCACTCACCATTTGCTTATTATACTGATTCTGAACCGAGCCCATACGGTCAGAAACTCTTTTTGCAATATGTTCAGCAGGGAAAAGAGTATCTTCCGCCAGTGCTGCAAGATAACTTATATTTGAAAGCATATCTAAATGGACAAAACCTGCAGAAGATAATCGTAGCAAGTCTTCATCAGTTATTCCTGCCTCTCTAAAATCTTCTGAGACTAAACATTGCCCATGAAGTAAGTAATCAACCTCACGAGTAATCACTTTTGGAGAGAAACCAAACTTAACTAAATCTCTTTTTAATGTAGATAAAGGGAAATACCCTTTCAGACCAGTTGGACCGCTCGAACCAAAATGATTATAAAACCACTTCAGAATTGCGAACCTTGTAAAATGATTACCTCTTTCATCATCTCTCTCTGTTGAAAATATATTTTTCAGATAAGAGTTATCGCTATCGTAAAACCTACGATTTAATCTTAATAAAACCCTAGTGACTATATGTAATGGAAGAGCATACCGCCCTTCACTTTGCCTTATCTTCAAAAATTCATCTTCAGTAATATGCCCGCTAGTACAAAACTCCAAGAAGATCTCTAACGCTCTTCTTATATTTCTCCCTGAAAGCCCAACTATCATCCTTCTAATCTGCGCATCATGCACAAAAATAGAATTAACAATTGAAGTCAAATAATAAGAACGCTCATCCTTACTATATTCCACATTAAAACCATTAGGAAGAGAATAAGAAAGAGTGTTACTACTGCTATTCCTCGTCATTTCTTTGAGAACTAATTGCACTCTCGAATGAAGTACATAATTGAACAAAGGTGGCTCAATACGAAAAACCATATCTTTTAAAGCGGTATCGAGAGGAGGGCGATCTCTATAATTATCATAAGTCTCTTCTCTTAAGGGAAGGATTATCAACGACCTGAATTCATTTTGTAACCATTGAGCAGCCTGAAACATTAATAACTGTTCAGGCAAAGTCCTTTTATCGCAGTTATCAAGCACAATCACGACTAGTTTACCACGCTCAGTTCCGCAATATCTAGTATATGCAAGAGCTGTTTCATGTAAATCTGACTTACAGTCTTTGATAACTTTGTATAACTCTCTATTATATTCGTCACCAGCCAGCAACTGCCCTTCACCCTTATTAAACTTATTTATCTGCACCGAATAAAGTTTCTTTAACGTGTCTAATAAATCAAAGTCAATATTAGGATAGGATAACTCGCATTGTTGAATGATTTTACCCCTAAGCCAATCATAAACTTCCTCGGAGGATACAGGTGACTCATTCATATTAAAACGCAACCAAAGGGTGCTATTAACAATATCATTTGGCAGGGCAACCTCTTTTAAATGATCAATAAAAGTCGTCTTGCCTGATCCAACGCTACCAACAATCAATAAGACTTTATTTTCAAGAGGAGAACGCCCCCTGAATTTATCAATTATTTCCTTAGGATTATCGGTATCCTCAATTAACCTAGAGTCACTATTACTTACTGGTTGCGCCGCTCTGATGATTTTATCAATCGGCTTGGTATATCGATCCCGACGCCTAGAGGAAATATATCCTTCACGAGCAATAAACTGGCGATCATTTAGTGTATTGGGATTGAAAATATTTCCATATTCAGAGATTAACGTTGCACCAAAAGTGTTATGACCAACCTCTTCGTTTTGAGCAGCCTTTCCACCCATCATTCTTCTAGGTTTCCAGTACCTTTTGGGCTCAGACTTTGCGATAAACTCCTCAGACAACTTCGAAAGGGAATCAAAAGAAAATTCCTCCAGAAAACTTGCACAAACTTTATCCGCAGGCGATATTTCATTTAATCGATAACTTCCCTGATTATTATCCCACTCACCGGCAAGCCACTCATAGCCATCTGTAGCTATAATCTTTGTGAGAGGATTCAATCCACTTTCATATTTCGCGTTTAATTCTAGCGCATATAATCTAGCTTCCTGAAATGCGCTATCCAAATCCTCACCAGGTGTCTTAGCTTCCACAAGTAATACAGGAACACCATTTATTATAATTAGATAATCTGGGTAGTATATTTTTTTTGTGCTGCCCTTCCCTATTTCTAGGCTTTTTATATTTCTTTTAGTAAGTATGTATTCTTTATTTATCCCAAGGCCATCTACAGAGTTTTTAGTTAGAAATGGAAATATTATTTTCTGTTCGATATCACTTTCTGTTTCTTTTTCTTTATCTTTATCTAATTTTACTTTCTTACTCATACCTAGTCCTTAATATAATAAAGGCACTTAATCTCTTAAGTGCCCGTTATAAATTTTCAGTAGAAAGCTGTGAATATTTAATAAATATAAAACAAAAGGCGTTTTCAGCCTACCTCTCATAAAATCAAAAGTCAACATGTCATTTCATACAGTCAAATTTAGAAATGACATATAAAACAAGACATTAAAATGTGTACAAGATTGAACTATGTTGACAGCGATCACAAATCAGATAGCAGGTATTCAATTAGACGAGATCATAATTTCATTTGATATTTATATGGCTAAATAGTTAATTGATAAGGAGAAACACCTGCATGAAACATCCACGATAAACTAACTTTTTGCGTCTATGTTCGCTTATGTTCATGATTTCGGATTTTAGCCATCAGCTCGTCAGTCAATTCAGAAACCCATTGGATAGCAAGATGTTTCTCTTCGTCGCTGCACTCACTCTCCGCTACTAACTTTATGAAAAAATCAATGCGCTGAAGTTTCAATGACTCCAAAAGATAATCCTGCATTTTACCTCCTTCCAAGGCCACTTTCAAAGATAACTGTATGTATAAACACTGTTTATGCATACAGTATAATATCAATTTCTAAATGTAAAACGCTTTTTGAGATTCAGCAAGATAGCCCTGATAAGGATCAAAACGAGAAATATTTTCGAAGCGTTACTAATACTGTCTCCATTTGTCATCTTCACGCAGCCGCCCTTTCTGGTAAAAGATGCGCAGCCCTCCCCCTGACGGAAGGCTGCCGCCGCGTAAAAGTAAATTCACCTCATACTCACTGCTATCGAATCCTCTGGAGTGCAGCTCATACTCCAGCTGCAGGCGCTGCTGCTCAGAAATATCCTGCTTATAAGGCTTTTTCCGTTTCGGTTTTACCAGCCTGAGCCGGGCGACCAGCTCCCGCCGTTCCTTTTTGCCCATGCCGTGCAGATAGTCCTGCAGCGCCTTTTCATCCAAGGCCGTAATATCCGGTACTTCCCCCCCTGTCTGGTTCAAATTTTCAACAGGGGGACAGTTATTGCCACGAGTCCAAGGGGCGCTAGCGCCCTGGTCGGCTGTCGCCTCCTGAAGGTCAACGGCTTTACGAACCATTTTCCACTTCACCGCATGAGTGCAGATCCGGCCCTCAATAATCGGGGACCAGATGCCATAAATACGAACACCATGATCACCGTAGGCGCTCGGCTCCTCGTTAAGCTCGTAGGCAGTCCTGACAAGGTGATGTTTACGGGGAACCAGGACGCCGCCCTGCTTCATGATGTAGGTGGCAAAACAGCCAGCATCAGCTGCGGCCAGCACAGCATCCAGTCGCGGGTTTTCCAGTACCGGCGCGCCTGCCTTCTGGTCACCCTGCACCCTGGCAGTCTGTCCGGCCAGAAGGCGCAGCTCGCGGTACGCCTGGCGGCCAGGGATACCAAAGAAGCGGAATTGCTGGACACGGTGCAGCGAAGCCCAGGCGTTTACGTTCTCAGCGTTATCGCGCAGTGATCTGCCCGTTTCTTTACTGATTTCCTGCGCCAGTCCACGCCCGTCGATATTTTTACTGATGTATTTGGCGATATAGCTGGTCGGGGTGCCCTTGCGCGGGTTGATAAGCTCAGACTTGAAACGCGGCCCAGTATTGGCGCCCAGCTCCTCCCGATCCTCACGAATGGCGAATTTACGCAGCAGCGCGGTGATGGATTTGCGATCTTTTTTGCGCATGAAGCACAGCAGGTGCCAGTGCACGGTGCCGTCATGGTGTGGTTCAGCAACGCGGACGCCATACCAGCGCAGCCCGGCTTTGTGCATCGCCTTACGGAAGGCGGCGAACATATTCACTAGGTAATCACTGCTCTGACGGACCGTGGCACTGGTCCATTTCGGGTTTGGCCTGCCGTTGTTAAGCGTTGCGTGAAAGCGTGACGGGCAGGTGATGGTATAGAACACGGCGCATTCACCACGCATTTCTGCGATCAGCTCCAGCCCCTTAACGCAGGCCATCATTTCGTTGCGCCGGTGCGCCGGATTGCTGCTGCTGGCGTTTACCACTTCTTCCATCTCCAGCGTGTCACCTTCGGCGTTAACCAGCTCATGCGAGCGGAAAAACTCCAGGGATTTGCGGCGCTGTTCGCGTTTGTGGATCACGGCCTCATAGCTGACATATGGGGAGGCCTTTTTGTTAACCAGGCAGACGGCGCGCAGCTGTTCTTCCCGCCATTCACAGCGCATCTGCCACAGCTTGCGATACCACCAGTCCGCGCAAAGCATACGGGCAAGCGAGCCCGGAATAAGCTCGTAGGGGACCGGGTTACGCCGGTGCTTTTTACGGCGCAGTTGCTCGAAAGCTGGCGGGATAACATCGAGGCGCATGGCCTCAGCGGCCACCCTTTCCCATGACCGGCGGATCTCTTCCGGCGTAACGTTTTCATCCGTAAACAGCTCACCGCAGGCAGCATCCAGACACATGCTCATGTGCGCCGCCACCAGGGTAGATAACCGCTTAACCTGCTCCTGGTTCATTTCGGGCAGGACCAGCAAGCACTCCAGCCCGTCATGGCTCGCCATGAAACGGAATGAAGCAGAAATCTGGCTGGTACGCACGCGCTCTAGGCGTTCAAGGCACGGCCTGATGGTTTCACGCAGATAGCGGGAATATGCCTTCGGTTTGCCCAGGCCCTCGAAATATTTAATCCGCTCAAGCAGCGGCTTACTGATATGCGCTGGCTGGGCGCTCACGTCAGCAACGATAACCAGATCGGGATTAAATTGCTGCTGTTCGCGGGCCATTTTGGCGCGGCTCATCAGCTGGTCCTGCTCCATTTCACGCTGAACAGGATCGCGGGATTCATTGTAGAAATAACGTTCCCAGACCTCATTACTCAGGGCCTCGCGGCGCAGCTGCTCCTGCTCGTTATCTGCAGCATAGAGAGAAATCAGGTTTGAAAGCGCAGTCTCCGGCGCTACTTCCGCCGGGTCCATGTAGGGATTTAGTGCTTTTCTCGGGCCGTTCCATGGGAAAGTCCCAGCGGCCACAGTCGGGCCGCCTTCGTCTTTTATTAATTCAGGCATCAGTGACTGGCTCCGAAGCTCACACCGCGCCTCGGGTGTAATGCTTCCCTTTCAGCTCAACGATTTCCTGGCATGTTACGCAGCACTGCACGCCCGGAATGGCACGGCGGCGCGCTGGAGGGATCGGAGCATCGCATTCGATGCAAAGCACACGGGAAGCGCCCGGCGCTCTGTTGCGGGCGGCGTGAATGTGGCGCTGCAGTTGTTCTTCAACGCGCTGCTGTACGAGGTCCATAGAGTCAGCCATTAGTGCAGCTCCCGAGATTCGTTTTCGTAGCGGGTTGCTTCGCGGCGCAGCAGTTCAGCCGCTTCAATACCGTTTAACCCTTTGTTGGTGATATGGGTTGCCAGCGCCTCAAGACGGATTGAAACTGCGAGCGTGCGGCCTTTGCGCTCCTCACGTTTGGCAATATCGATCACCGCCATAAGCGAATCGGTTTCGGCTACAAACATTTTTCGTAATTCTTTCTGCATTGTTCTCTCTCCTGAATTTTGGCAAAAGAATGCCCGGCGGGTTTACGCCATTAATTTCTGTTGTGGGTTAATTCGGCATGGTTAGCCGTTTGGGAAATAAGCTCACCACTGCACGAAAATGATTCATTGCTTTAACCAGTTCCCGCTTTTCGTCAGTAGTCAGATCACTAATATTGACGCCGTGACGTTCTGCCGGAATTTTTGCCATAAAGAATATGGCAGCCAGTGCGCGCTCATTTTGTTTATGGTTTATATCGCGACGGTCACGCATATCTTTAATGAACCTTTCAAGCTCTGGCTCAATATTCAGACCAAACACACTGGCCCTTAATTCAGCTATATGGTTCAGTCCTTCAAGCCGTTGACCCGGGCTTAGTGGAACAGTCGCAGAAGTACCTTCAATAGCCATGGTTTCACCTGTTTGGTAGTGGTCAGCCCTGCCAGTAGTTCTTCCTGAGAGCGGGACGGGTGCCAGCGCTTGCCATCTTTCCCGATAATCCAGCCATGTCCGCAGTGCATACCCTGGCTTTGTTTAACCAAAAGCGATGCGAATGAGGGTTCTTTATTAAGCATGAGCACCTCAGATCAGACCAAAAGACGCGCTGAGGCCCGTCACTGTATCAACAGCACTTGCCATTGCCGGGTTGTACTGCAGGCGCGCATGCATGGAAACAGCTGTAAGTGCCATTAAGCGAGTGACAGAATTGATGCTTTCGATAACCTGCCGACGTTCCGTTGTTGTCTGGTGTTCGCCAGAAACAGCGCTTGCTGCAACACGGCCAATCTCTGCTGTAGCATTCAACACGTAATGAGGCATTTTCTCGCTGGCAACTTCGTTCAGCGGCACGCATGGCAAGCAATGGATTTGCGCCAGAAACCCATCAACCAGCGTGGAGTCCTCGGTGATATCCGTCAGCAGCCAAATTTCCGGCGCCGTGAGTTGATGCGGTTGCTCCGGGTTCAGTTTGTTGCGCAGCGTCTGGACGTTCATGCCTGCGCGGTCGGCCAGCTTCGCCATATTGTGACGCAGTGCGAAAGCGCGGCATGCTTCATCAAAGTGTGGATGTTTGGAAATCTTATAATCAAACATGCGAACCTCTTGGAAAGTTCTCATAATTGAACTTACTGACCAACAACAACGCGGAAGTTGGAATGACCAAGGGACTCACGAACCTGATCGGTTTTGTACATCAAGTAACGAAGACATACGCGCCCCTTATTTTTCTCCTTTTTGACCATGTACTTAGCCAATTGGCCATGGTGGATTTTTTGATAAACAGAGCCGCGAGAAATGCCTTCCCATTCCGCGAACTCTGCAGGTGTAGCCATCTCTTTTGGTACACGAATTGAAATATCGGTGCTCATAGTGCAGTATCTCTCAGTTAAGGTTTGGTTTATGTCGTTTTATCTTGTTTTATGCGATTCAATACTTGAACAATCGAGATACTACGATCCAATATTTGATACGTCAATAGGATTAAGAAATGATACAGGTGAAAGCTGGCGAGAATACAGGGGGTAGAGAAGCTATCCATAGGTTAATGGCTGCCTATGATTTTAAGTCCAGGCAGCAGCTATGCGATCACCTAGGCGCATCTAAAAGCACTATGGCTAACAGATACTTAAGAGACAGTTTCCCTGCAGAATGGGTGATCCAATGTGCTCTCGAAACGGGCGTGTCTTTACTCTGGCTTACCACAGGTCAAGGTGAACCCGGAGCAAAAATTGATGATAAAAAAAGTATCAATTTCGTGAACTCTGGCAAGGTAAAACCTCTTTCTGAACTTGTATCGCCTGAGATCGACAAGGTTAATCTCATGGGAGGTTCGCTGGTCGAAGCCGGGAAGGCCATCATTGATAGCAGCCTACTTCCACCTGACTCACGCGAGCTGCTTCTAGTAAATACCGCTGGCGATTCATATTTAGTTGACCGTACCCAGGCACCACCAGTGAATGGGATGTGGTTGGTCGATATCGACGGGATAAAAAGCATTGTTAAGTTAACTCGTCTTCCGGGAAACAGATTAGTCGTGCATCAAGATGACTCTTCGTTTGAATGCAGCCTGGATGATATCGAGGTAGTTGGCCGCGCATTGAAAATCATTAAGAGTCTTTGATATGACGATCAGAAAGCAGCCGAATGGAAAATGGTTGTGTGAGTGCTACCCGAACGGGCGTGACGGCAAGCGCGTGCGTAAGCAATTTGCGACTAAAGGCGAGGCCGTAGCATTTGAAAACTTCACCATGGAGGAAGTAAACAAAAAGCCATGGCTGGGTGAAAAGGAAGATCGACGGCGTTTGTCAGAACTGATTGAGCAGTGGCACTCTCTTTATGGCCAGACCCTCGCAGACCCAAAACGCCTGATGGCGAAACTGAACATTATCTGCAATGGGCTGGGCGATCCGGTCGCCTCTGAGTTAACCGCCGGTGAATTTACGAAATATCGTGAAGCACGGTTGAAAGGTGAGGTGCGTAACGAAGAAGGCGCGTTAATGTCACCAGTAAAACCGCGTACGGTGAACCTTGAACAGCGTAACTTATCATCCGTTTTTGGTACCCTGAAAAAGCTGGGCCACTGGTCAGCTCCCAACCCACTAGCTGGGCTACCAACATTCAAAATCACAGAGGGTGAATTGGCGTTCCTGGCCTCGGACGAAATTAAACGCTTGCTTGATGCCTGCGCTGATTCTCAAAGCCCTAGTCTAATGATGATCGCAAAGATATGCCTGGCTACCGGCGCGCGCTGGAGTGAGGCTGAAAATCTTCAAGGCCATCAGTTATCAAAATACCGGATCACCTATACCAAAACCAAAGGCAAGAAAAACCGAACTGTACCGATATCTCAGGAGCTGTATGACGAACTTCCCAAAAACAGGGGGAGGCTATTCACGCCATGCAGAAAAGCTTTTGAGCGCGCAGTAAAGCGGGCTGGTATCGTTCTTCCTGAGGGACAATGTACTCATGTGCTGCGCCATACATTCGCCAGTCACTTCATGATGAATGGAGGAAACATACTGGTTCTTAAAGAAATTTTGGGGCATGCCGATATAAAGATGACAATGATTTATGCTCATTTTTCTCCGGACCATTTGGAAGATGCCGTCCTGAAAAATCCTTTAACTAGTTTAAGGTAATAACTCAATGGTTATCGAAACTAAAAACAAGAAAATATCAAAAATCGCCTTAAAAAAACTTTTCAACACAATATTAAAAAAATCTTCAATTCGTCCTCCGATAGAAGTCAGTAAAAATAACGACCTCATTACTGATTTTTCTACAAAATGTGAAAGATTTAAAGACTGCTTGAAAGAATACATCGATAACAATAATGATGATATCTTAGCCAGTAGAGTTAAGAGCAGATTAAAAGTTATTGAGTCCGTGCAAGAAGGCATCATAAATTGTTTAGAGTGCTATCTCTCCGGAGATATCAAGTCAGCCTATGATTCTTTTGAGGAAATGCTCGAGCCAGATTTTGTATCAAGGCATATTAAAAATATCTGCATACCCTTATCAGAGATATGTGGTAATGAAAAGCGTCTATTTAGAGTTAGGAAATCTGAACGTCCTTTATCAACAAGAAAAGATATCTTTCACATACCTTTCAATCAACGCCATCTGGTTAATGCACAACGCTACTCAGTTGCAGGTCTACCGTGCCTTTATTTAGGCACCTCATTATATATCTGTTGGCGCGAAATGGACAAACCCGATTTTGATAAGTTGTATATATCATCATTTACTACAAGTTCAGAGAGTGATGATTCGCTATTGTTAGATTTCAGCGCTGATTTCCTTTATAGAACAAAGCTATTCTTTACAACTAAAAAGGACTCTTCATCGGCAAAAGAGTTTTCCTCTGTTACCATGTTATCGTACCTCGCGTTATGGCCATTAATAATTGCTTGCAACTATTTAAAAAAATATAGCAACGCATCTTTCATTCAGGAATACATAATACCAAACTTACTTATGCAGTGGATAAGCAGGGATATTAACGATTACAATATAGTAGGAATTGCTTATCGTTCAACAAAACTCCCTGCAAATGCTGATAGTGAGAGAGGGGTCAATGTCGTTCTTCCTCCAAAAGTTCGTTACGAAGACATGAAGGTTAACGAATTCTGCCCAGAGCTATCCGCCTTATTTCACTGTACCCCACCAGTATCCTGGCAGGTTCTAAAAACTCTTGAATATGTACCATTGCGTCAATCCTTCTCTGATAGAGAGAGATTGAGTGATAGCCTCAGGAGTAAAAAGGACTGGGATGTAATGGGCAATCTTGATGACGAAATTTTGAGCATTTATAAATTATCAGACTTTTACAAGCTTGAAGTGTGTATGGATGAAATTCAAGTCTATGACGATATAAACGCATAAAGAATTGGCGACAATTTGGCGGCAGAGCATTAAAAATACATAAAACCCATAAACACAACATAACAATAAAACATTGTTTTTCAACGCAAATTATTGTTTTGCCTATGATATAAATGGTATGTAGAAATTTCGGACGCGGGTTCAACTCCCGCCAGCTCCACCAAATAATGATCCGGATACGTCCGGTGAAGTACAGAAAGCCCGCACGGCATAAGCCCTGCGGGCTTTTTTGTGTCTGTCATTGTCCGAGGGCATCCGGCTAAATCCGGTGATTATTGGTATACGTTTAGGTATACGGTAGGATGTATACCTAAAAGCGTATACCAATTCATGAAGGAGCGGCCACAGTGGCACGGACAACACGCCCCCTTACCAACACCGAAGTTCTTCGCGCTAAAGCGTTAGAGAAGGATCTAACTCTGCATGATGGCGATGGCCTTTTCCTGATAGTGAAAACCAGCGGGAAAAAGCTCTGGCGTTTCCGTTATCAACGTCCAGCGACAAAACAGCGGACAATGATGGGGCTTGGTGCTTTCCCCGCCCTTTCACTTGCTGACGCCCGAGGGTTAAGAGCGGATTACCTTGCCTTGTTAGCCAACGGAATTGACCCACAAGTTCAGGCCGAAGTTGCAGAGGAACAACAGCAAATCGTTCTGGACAGTATTTTCTCAACGGTCGCCGCTAACTGGTTCCAGCTCAAAAGTAAAAGCGTTACCCCTGATTACGCAAAAGACATCTGGCGCTCATTGGAGAAAGATGTATTCCCTGCCATCGGTGAGATCCCCGTTCAGCAAATTAAAGCCCGAATATTGGTTGAAGCATTGGAGCCAATCAAAGGTCGTGGAGCGCTTGAGACTGTACGTCGACTAGTGCAGCGTATTAACGAGATAATGATTTATGCCGTAAACACTGGTCTGATTGATGCCAATCCAGCATCAGGTATTGGAATGGCCTTTGAGAAGCCCAAAAAACAAAACATGCCGACGCTGCGGCCAGAAGAATTGCCGAAGCTGATGCGTTCTTTAGTCATGTCAAATTCTGTCTGTTCCGACTCGCTGTCTCATTGAATGGCAACTCCTGACGCTCGTGCGCCCTTCTGAGGCTTCCGGTGCTCGTTGGGCAGAGATCGATCTCGATGCAAAGCTCTGGACTATTCCGGCCAAAAGGATGAAGGCCAAAAGAGAGCACATCGTACCTTTATCTCCTCAAGCATTAGAAATTTTGGAAGTGATGAAGCCAATCAGTGCCCATCGTGAACACATTTTCCCAAGTAGAAATGACCCTAAACAACCAATGAATAGCCAAACCGCAAACGCTGCGTTGAAACGAATTGGATATGGAGGGAAACTTGTTGCACATGGCCTACGCTCTATTGCAAGTACAGCTATGAATGAAGCCGGTTTCAATGCGGATGTTATTGAAGCAGCTTTAGCTCATTGCGATAAAAACGAAGTAAGACGTGCTTACAATCGTTCAACTTACTTACTCAAAAGAGCAGAGTTAATGGATTGGTGGGGAGAAAGCATTCATGAGAATAGTATCACTAAACAATTACGGTAATCATTAATCATGCAAAATATAATCAATGACATCGAATTAGCATTAAAAGATGGAATACTTGGCTTCAATAATATAATTGAGGTTACCGAAGTTTTCTCATTATCACCTGATAATAAAATCAACAATATTTTAACGCTAATGGTTGCTGAAAATATTAACAAACCGGTCGCCACTGGAGAATCTTTTTTAACAAATAAACTGATTTCTATCAACCAACTCAAGAACTGGCGATTTGGTATTAAAAGATATCATATTGAAATTAATGAACTCTTTCGCAAATTAGAAATTTTAACTCAAGCTGGAGTGTGGGATAAAAATCAAAGCGACATTACTAATCTAAAAAAAATAGATAAGTATTTTGTCTCTCCTAATTCATATGAGTCAGTACCAATTAATAATATATTAAAAAATAACTTTCATAATGGAAGTTATGTTTTTGAATGGTTTGACTTCGACAAAGAAAACCATCAAGAATTGTTATCGTCTCCTCAAGCATTACAAAGACTATCTGATAGGATAAATGAAGTTCTACCTATATCCATTTCAAGTGTTTCAGATAGAATAGGGAATTTTTTACTGCAAATACCTAGCACTGTTTTAATGGCTCGTTTTGGGCTAGAAAAACAAAATGAAACATACTCATTAAATTGTAGTATAGCTTGGCATGAATATGCTCACAAAAGGGATCTGATAATAAATTGTCACTTAAGTGAAAATGATAACGTCTGCGAAGGTTACTATACTAAAATTCTAAAAAGTGATGAATCTAATCTTTCATTACCAATAGCAAATAAACGTGCTCATATTGGTACTATCTGGGATCCTGAAAATAACTTTATACTAGCGAGAACCAGACCATCAGCCTTCATATCTCCTAATGCAAGAATTACAACTACAGTTTCCACATTTAAAGAAAGAGTTTTAACGAACAATGGGACATCTAAAGTAATTAGTGTATTAAAGCCAGACAATAATACAAATAAACCTCGGTACGAAAAACCCATTATTAACTGGACGGAAAAAAGGATTTATGAAAATAGCAGCGCCGAGTTAAAGGAAAGCCGTAATTTTGTTCAATACAATTCCAAAGGAATTAATAAAACCCAATCAAAAAGCGAAGCTCTTGAGGATTTAGTTTATTTAATCAATAAATATGGGCAACGTGCAGTCTGGTTATGGGATCCTTATTTAAGCTTTCAAGATATATTCGACACATTATTAATGAACAAATACTCAAACTCCATTATGAAAGCAATTAGCTCATTAGAGTTACCACCGGATTCGAATGAAATATCGTCACGAGAGTTTTATGAATCAAAGGCACTTCAGACCATAAAAGAATATAACAAAAGCTTTAATGCCTTACCTTTAGAGACAATTAAGACTTTAAATTTAGAGTTTAGATGTAAAACAGGAAACAATGGATGGAGCTTTCATGATAGATTTATTATCTTCCCATCAACTGATTATCATTCGAATACTTTAGCTTGGTCTTTAGGTACATCAGTCAACTCATTTGGCACGAGTCACCATATATTACAAAAAGTACAGGATGCACAATTAATCGCTAATGCTTTCTCAGAGTTATGGGAATCTTTATCAGGAAATGATTGTTTAGTATGGAGCAACAGCAATGTTTAATAATTGGGAGCAATTTCGTAGTTCAGTTAAAAATACTCTTACTATGATTGATCGCATGAGTCATGATAATAGATATCGCGATTATAAAACAATAGTCGAAAATTCAGAAACTTATTGTTTGCTCGACTTTTCGAAAAATAATCACCACTCTAATAACCACAATCAGCATGTAATTCATGAGTTAAAAGAAATATTTGAAGAATACGAAAACTGGTCACCAATTTTTATTTTTATCAGCTATCTCATGAACCCTGAGTTCATTATATCCAAGATCATTGATAAAACATCACCTAATGCTTATTTTTTAAATCAAGCCCGCACTTGTATAATTAATTACTATATACCCAGTGAATTTAGTGAACACTATTCCGAACGTTTCAAAATAAAAGACTTAGATATATCTACACTTGATTCCCCTCATGAGATTGAAGTTATTGATCGACAATTAAGTTATTACAATGATCTGCTACCAGACATAATACCTAACGATGTCAGGATTTCATTATATGTTTTATCCGAATATAATTGCGAGATGCTTAACGATGTTTTATCTAGTTCAATAAACATCATCAAAACATACTGCCTTTCATCTTGCATTAGCATGGAAAAAAGAATCAACCTAGTAAATTTATCTAATGCAACGCATGTTTCAAAAATTTTGACATTCTACATTTTCAACAATACAAAAACAAATAAGAAAAACATTGAAATTAACAACCATCATTTGGTTAAGTTGTTTGAAACTCTTTACAAAAAAGGAGAGTTTGGCTATTGGATGAAATATATAAATACATATCCGTGTAGATTCCCCAACATACAACCATATTTAGGGGAGGCTTTAGCCCTCATAAATTCTCCAGAGGCACTGGAGTTATACCTTGACTCAATTAAACTACATAACAATGACCTAGACCGCTCTTACACTAACTCCAGAGAATTAGTGGCGCAATGCTTAACAATATTCAAGAAAAGTTCCACTTCGGCTTTACAAGCATATTGCTGGGATAAGGCATTTATTAAATGGAGTAAATGGAATTTTGGCCTAAATACACATGATTTATTATTTTCCATTTCATCATCAGAATTAGACTATCCTGTAATACAATACTTTCTAAACAACACTACTGAAATAGAGAGAGAACAATTTATTGATGATATATGGGAAAAACTATCATCCATTGATAATATATGGCATGATTCACAATCACAGCAAGTTAGCTACTATTACAGATGTGCGTCTACTCTACAATTACCTTTGCATGCAAAATTAGCAAAAGAAAAGAACGACTCAAAAGTAAATCTTTTTTTACGATTTGACCTTGATATTTCAAAATATAACCAGATGCTTTTTGGAGTTTAATACTTTGGCGCGCAATGCTCTCCCCGCCACGCCTGCCCGCTTAAGAGGTCACTTTTAATGCAGGTGCATGAACCGGCTCAGGCCGCGCCGGTACTGGCGTGGTGGGGGAAATAAAATACGGGGATTTGCATGCAAAACCATGCACCTTATGGATGCATGGCTTTTTTCGGGAAAAATAGCAGAATTTTCGGGGATTTTTTCGCGCGCTACTGTGCGGCCAGTTCTGCACGTCGGCGGGTGTAAATCAGGTTCTGTGCCGGGGTGAATTTCTGGCGATTATCATCCCGCGAAGCCGCATCAGGCCTGAATCCGATGGCCGTTAAAATATCGCTGTCCTGCACGGAATAATTAATTTTTTCACCTGCGGCCAGCCACACCGACATGGCTTCACGCAGATAATCAACCGAGTGCTGCATGGCGCTCTGTTTTACTGCGGGAAACCAAAGTAAACACTACAGCAAATCGCCATTGGTATACGCTTAGGTATACCAATGAAAGTTGAATTGATAAATATCCAATAAAATCAAAACATTGAGAAATATTTTCAGACTCCGCCAGCCCAAAATTCTCCATCGGTGATTATCAGAGTCATCCGATGAAGTCCTGAAAGCCCGCACGGCGCAAGCCCTGCGGGCTTTTTTGTGCCTGTTTATTGTCTACACTGCTGCATGGATTGAATCCACACAGTATCCACCGGCCAGTAGTTTATGTTGTACTACCATGGCATTGACAAGCATCAACACTCTCCTCCATCTCCTGTGGAAAATAACCTACACCCCCCAGCGCTACGGATTAGCCGCCCCACACGGAAGGAACCCCACCATGTACAGACCCATAACCGTCATACTTTTCATTCTCCTGACCCTCGCCGCCCTCGCAGAAATAGGCGTTTTATCCTTTGGATAATCCTCATGCAAAATACCCCGCGTCAGGATGCGTTGATCTCATTACAGTTTTTTCCTAAAGCCATCCCGCTTCGCCTGTGCCAGGCTGAATCACGCTCATAACCGAAAACGTTAAATGAGGATATTATGAAAAAAACAATTATCGCATTATCTGCCGTTCTGCTGGCTTCCCCAGTATTTGCTGCGACCACACATGCAACTGATGATACCGTCGCGGCAGCGAACGCAAACGCCAATGAGGCGAAGCAAAAACTGCACGAAGAGCAGAACAAAGGTGAAGAGCTGAAGCTGAAACAGCAGCATGCTGCGGAAGGTAAAAGCGAGAGCCTGGGCAGTAAAGTCAGCGAAGATTCCCAGAAAGCCTGGCATAAAACCAAAGAAGGCACCGAGAAAGGGTGGGATGCCACCAAAGAAGGCGCTGAGAAAGGCTGGAACAAAACCAAAGAAGGTGCCAGCGAGCTGGAAAAGAAAGTCACTGAGTAATCTTTACGCTCAAAAAAAGGCCGCGCTTGCGGCCTTTTTTATTTCTTCGAATACAATTAGCCCCTCAGGCGTTTACGCAGTGCGCGTTTATCGGAGAAACCACTATGTATCGCCTTTTTGCCATTCTGACCGCCCTTCTGTTATGCCCGTCCCTGTACGCCGCCCCAAAAAGCTATCTTATCGACAGCGATAACACCGCTATTCGGCTATCGTGGCATGCCTTCGGCGGCATTCTCTCCTGGGCGACGTTCAGCGGCGTGACGGGTGCCGTGACGCTCAACCCGGATAACGACGTCGACGACCATATTCACGTCACCATTCCCGTATCAACTCTGGTGGCTTCTAACAAATTGCTCACCTGGCAGCTGAAAAGCGACATGTTTTTTGAATCCGAGCGCTACCCGACCATCGAGTTCGTCAGCTCACGCGTGGTCGCCCTGAGCGCCGGGCGGTTCAGGGTATTCGGCACGCTGATCGTACGAAACATTGCCCGGCCGGTGATCCTGGAGGCCGTGTTGAAAGACCCGCATGCGCAGGCCCCCCGGCTTGATGCCACCACGGCGATCTCGCGTGCATCCTATGGAATGGATAAGTTTGCGCTGGTCGTGGACGATCGTATAGCCATTGCCATTGCAATCAAGACGAACGAGGTGCCGTCATCCTGAGATGAGGCGCTGTAGCTGCTCCGCGTTTGCCCGCAGGTGAGACGGCGGATTGCGGCCAATCAGGACAAACTGATATCCCGCATCCTGCCACCACGCCAGGTTCATGCTGTGCCGCTGCTCCTGGCGGAGCGAGGCCGTCGCCTTCTCATCGACAGGCGAGATACAGAGCGCCATTGGCCCGTAGTCGGCGTTGAGCCAGGCAATCTGCGCGATAGAGGTCGTTTCATAGCGCAGCATGCGCACCATTTTAAGCTCTGCCCCTCGCAGAATAAGCTGCGACATAGTTAGCTTCATGCCGATATCCTGCGCCGCCCGTTCGAGCCCGCGCTGCAGGACCGGCGCTGCGCTGTCCATATCCAGCAGCGTCTCGACGCTGTACAGGGACATATATTGCGCTTCGAGGTCGCGAATATGGGCGTTCTCATCCGCTGGCGCGGAAGCGGGCCGCAACAGGTAGCCCAGCCCGGAGCCGACCATCAAAAAGCTGACCGACGCGGCAATCAGCGCCCGCCTGCTGACGCCAACCGGCGTGGAGGGCCGTGGGTCAGGAAGCGCCGTCAGACGCGCCTGCATCGTCCCAAGAGGCGCATCATCCAGCAGGGAGGCAAACGCCCCGGCGTAATCCTGGCTGCTTTTCATCAGTTCGGCGGTTCGCCCGGAGAGGCGTTCGTCACTGTTTAAATGCTCTTCAAATTGCTGTGCGTCGGCGCGGCACATCTCGCCATCTATCCATGCCACGATAGCGTCGTCGTTATAGGGCGGTGCAAAACGGTGCGCGTTCAAGAACGTTTCTCCTTTACCGGAGGCAGTGCGTCGACGGACCTGGCAAGCCGAGCCCGTGCCGTGGCCAGCCGGCTCATCACGGTACCGATCGGCACTGCCAGCGTGTCCGCCGCCTCCTGGTAGGTAAAGCCTTCGACATAAACCAAAAATACCGCGTTACGCTGGGCTTCGGGCAAGGCGTTAACGCGCTGCATCACCTTCAGATAATGCAGGCGCGTCTCATCCTGTTCGCGGGTATCCGGCGCGAGGAGTTCGTCGCTGGCCACAAATCCCTGCCCCTGACGCACGTATCGCGCCCGAAGTTCAGAGATCCAGATGGAGTGCAGGATCGCGAACAGCCACCTGTCGATGCGTGTGCCCGGCGTATACTGGCTGCTTTTTTCAAGCGCACGCACGCAGGTGGACTGAACCAGCTCTTCGGCGATATCCCTGTTGCGCGACAACACCAGTCCATAGCGCCAGAGACGCGACAGGTGTGCGGCTAACTGTTGACGAACCTCACTGGTTGCGATGAGTCTTCCCTCCACGAGAAAATCAGGATTCCGGATGTCCGTTGATGGCGGCCTGCAGGTCGCGATACTCCTCGCAGGACTGGCCACAAATACCGGCAATCACCTTCAGTTGTTCTTTCGCGAGATCGGGTCGTCCTTTTACCATCCACGCTTCACCGAGATACTCCCGGGCTTTGGCATAATCCGGTGCGATAGCCAGCGCGCGCTGGTAGTAACCAATGCCTTCGTCCGTACGGCCAAGTTTGCGCGTGGCGAACCCGCGATAGTTCCACGCTTCAGCCGTATTGCTATTTTTCAGTGAATCAAGCAGATTCAGCGCCGCCTGGTACTCCCCTTTCTTCGCGAGATGGTACGCATAGTTGGTTTTGTCCTGATCGCTGAGGCTGCTGCTCTTGTCCGGCACGCATTTCTGGGTGGCGCTGTCATACACCTGTCCGGAAGGACAGTCGGGCGTTTTGCTCTCGGTACTATTATCGCCCATTGCCAGCGCCAGCGGAGACAGCAGGGAAAAAATCAGCACCGGGATCAGGCGAAACGAGGTCGTGTTCATATAAAGCTCCTGGGTTAGAAGGGAGTGACGCCAGTAAACGCCCGACCGGCGGTTTTTATTCATTCTTCCGCGATTTTTTACCGTCCAGAAAATCATGCCTGCGACGTAATCACATTGAAAATAAATCAGGTTATTTTATATCTATCTTCCCATTATTATTTTCCTGCAACCGCTAGCAGAGTTTTAACCCCCTACAAGAATATATTTTATTACACCGGTGATATAATATATCTTATATCAAAAACGTTACCCTAACTTAAACACACATTAAGCACGATTAAATAATCACAATTTAAATTATATTTAAAACATCTCCCACCAATAATTACACTGCATCTTCAGGATGACTAAGTCACAACACACGAAAAATAAAAAGACATTAAAAACATAACGATAGAAAAACACATCAATAAACACCATCAATACATTAATGCCCTCTTCATTGTTTACCCCTTTATTTACGCAAGCTTAATTTGCACATTCAGAGTTTTCTGGCTATATCATTTTTATCTCCTCAAAACGAATTCCTTTATTAATTACAGGGTTTTATAAGACGCAAAACACAAATAAAACGTATTTCTTTCATATGTAATTAGATTCGCTCTGATGTTGCCACTCTGAATTCTGGCGGGCATCGTTCGCTCTAAAAAAGACGGTGAGGACTGTTTAATTAACAGTCACTCCGCCGGGGGCGCCCTTTACCTTCTACAGAGATGGCTCGTCTTGCTCGCCGTTCACGGTAACTCTGCTGGAGTCATAACGAAATGAGCCAAATCTCTGTTATATCAAAACTTACTGGCGTGGAAACTACGACGGAAGGCACACAGGTTACGCTGAGCCATTCCTCTATCGTTGAGCTTCATGTAGAGCGAGCTGATGTCTCCCATTTCGCGCGAAGTGGTAACGATCTGGTGGTGACACTGCACTCAGGGGAAGTAATAACCCTTAAAAATTTCTACGTCACGGACGCGCAGGGCGTAAGCCAGCTGGTACTCCAGGACAGCGACGGTGCGTTATGGTGGATAGAAGATCCTGCCGGGGCCGCCACGTATGAATCTATCGCGTCGACAGACGTGCTGCTAGCGGCATCCGGAAGTGATACCGGTGGCGCGGCCATCTGGCCATGGGCGCTGGGCGGTATTGTTGCCGCAGGCGGCATCGCGGCGGCGGCAAGCTCCGGTGGTGGCGGGGGGGGTGACGATGACAATAACGGTAACCCTAATCCTAATCCTGATCCCGGCACGCCAGGTGAACCTTCTACCCCGGATACAACGCCGCCGAATGCACCCTCGAGTCTTACGTTCTCGTCGGACGGGAAAACCGTCACCGGTACCGCTGAACCCGGCAGCACAATCACGCTGAAAGATGCAAACGGCAACGTTATCGGCACAGGGAAAACCGGCAGCGACGGCAACTTTACTGTTTCTCTCGGCACTCCGCTGATCAACGGTGAACATGTCACCGCAACTGCGACGGATGCGGCAGGGAATACCAGCCAGAGCGCAACGGTGACCGCGCCGGATCTCACCGCCCCCGATGCCCCAACGATTGGCAGCGTAACGGACGATGTCGGCCCTCAAACGGGGGCGCTGACTAACGGCAGCAGCACCAACGATCAGCGGCCCCAGCTCAGCGGCACCGCCGAGGCGGGCTCAACCGTGACGATCTATGACGGCGGGATCGCCATCGGCACGGCAGTCGTCTCCAGCAATGGCACCTGGACATTCACCCCGTCAGTTGATCTGAGCGAAAGTACCCACCAGATTACGGTGCGGGCAACTGACGCCGCCGGTAATACCGGCCCCGCTTCACCGGTCTTCACGCTGACCGTCGATCTCACCCCGCCGGCAACGCCGACGGCGATCGTACTGACTGACGACACGGGGACTATCAGAGGAACCATCACCTCTGGCACCGCCACCGATGCATCAAAACCGATCCTGGCGGGAACGGGCGAGCCGGGTGGAACCATTACTATTTACGATAATGGTGTGGTCGTGGGTACCACAACCGTACTGCCCAACGGCACCTGGAGCATCAGGCCAGACGGTCCGCTCCCGGACGGAGCACACTCGATAACCGTCGTGGAAACCGATGCCGCCGGAAACCAGAGTGCGGCATCAGCGCCTATCACCTTCACCGTTGACACTACCCCGCCGCTGGCCCCCGGAAACCTCGTCGTGTCAAATGATGGCGGTTCCATCAGCGGTACCGCAGAGCCGGGCAGCACGGTGACCATCCGGGATGGCAATGTCATCCTTGGCACGTCGGTGGCAGACAGTGAGGGTAACTTCACCCTGACGCTGACCCCGCCTAAGCTCAACGGCGAAACGCTGACCGCAAACGCCACCGATGCCGCAGGCAATACAGGCCCCGCAACCGCGGCGGCGGCACCGGATACGACCCCACCGCAGACCCCGGTTATCGTATCGGTGATTGATGACGTGCAGGCCACAACCGGCCCCGTGGGTCAGAATGGGCTGACCAACGACCGGGCACCGACCCTGAACGGCACGGGCGAACCCGGTTCGACCATCACGATATCCAACGGCAGCGATATCCTCGGCACGGTGAACGTCCCCTCATCCGGCCTGTGGAGCTTTACACCGCCTGTACCACTGTCTAACGGTACCTATGTGTTCACGGCGACAGCAACAGATGCTGCCGGTAACCCGAGCGGTCAATCGAACGCGTGGACGATTACCGTTGACGGTACCGCACCAGACGCCCCGGTGATTACGCAGGTCGTGGACGATGCTCCCGGGGGAACGCTTGGCTCGCTCAACCTGAATGACACCACCAACGACGCCACCCCGACGCTGAGCGGCACCGCCGAGGCAAACGCCACGGTCACAATTCGTGCTGACGGGGTGGTGATAGGTACCACCGTCGCTGATGGCCTCGGTGCATGGAGCTTTACCCCTTCCACACCACTGGGTGAGGGTCCGCATACCCTGACGGCAGTTGCAACCGACGCGGCAGGCAATACAAGCGGCGTGTCCAACAGTTGGGGGCTGATAATTGACAGCGTGGCGCCCGCTACGCCGGTCATTACTCAGGTGGTGGATGATGCCCCCGAGGGCCTCGGTGCGCTTAGCCCCAACGGCAGTACCAACGACACCACGCCAACGCTCAACGGCACGGCTGAACCGGGCTCAACGGTCACCATTCGTCTTGATGGTGCCGATCTTGTCACGGTCCCGGTCGGCAGCAACGGTACGTGGACCTATACCCCCACCGCACCGCTTGGCGAGGGACCTCATACTTTCACCGTTGTTGCCACCGATGCGGCAGGTAACACCAGCCTGCCGTCAACCGGCTTCAACATTATCGTCGATACCACGCCGCCAGTGGCCGCGACCATTGCCAGCGTGACGGATGATGTCGGCGGCGTTCAGGGGCCGCTCAGCAGCGGCGATACTACCGATGACACCCAGCCGCTGCTGCAGGGTACCGCACCGCCTGACGCGGTCGTCACCGTCTATGACGGCACAACGCTGCTCGGCACCGCCATCCTTGACGGAAGCGGCGGCTGGAGCTTTACGCCTGTTACCCCGCTCACCGACGGCCCGCATTCGCTGACGGTGCATACCACGGATGCCGCAGGCAATACCACTGTCTCCAGCCCGTTTGTGCTGACGGTGGATACCGTGGCGCCTGCCACGCCGGATATCCCGGCAATTACCGTCAATCCTGACGGAACAGAAACGCCGCTGAACCCGGGAGAAACCACCCGCGATACCACGCCGACCCTGAGCGGCACCGGTAATCCGGGCGATACGGTGACGATCTACAACGGTGGCGTCAAACTTGATGATGTCGTGGTGGACGGTACCGGGAACTGGACCTGGACGCCCGCCACACCGCTGCCTAACGGCACCTATGACATTACCCTGACCGTGACCAACATGGACGGCACGGGTAACGAAAGCGCGCCGTCACAGCCGGTAACCATCACCATTGACACCGACCCGCCAGCGACACCTGCGGCACCGGTTATTACCGACAGCGTCAGCCAGGTCACCGGCCCCGTTCCCGATGGTGGAACCACCAACGATCCGCGCCCGGTTCTGAGCGGCACCGGAACGGCGAACGACGTTATCAACATCACCGACACCGTCAATGGCATACCGACCGTTGTTGGCACCGTCACGGTAGACAGCACCGGCAACTGGAGCTGGCGTCCTGACAGCAATATTGGCGAGGGCAGCCACGTCTATACCGCCACCGCTACCGATGAAGCGGGCAACGTCTCTGCCGCGTCACCGGCGATCACCATCACCGTGGATACCGTGGCACCGGATACACCGGTAATTAGCGCCGTTGGCGGCGAGCCGAGCGGTGGCTTCATCACAGACGCCACGCCGACAGTCGGCGGCACCGGCGTGAACGGTGAGACGGTGATCGTCTACAACAACGGCGTCGAACTGGGACGCGTCGTCGTGGCGAATGGAGAATGGAATATTGACCTGCCAGCCCAAACGGACGGCCCGCTAAATATCACCGTTGCGGGCGTCGACGCGGCAGGTAACGTCAGCGCGCCCAGCCCGGTATTTACCGTGACACTCGATACCGTTGCGCCTGAGATCCCGCAGATCAATGCCGTCTCAGATAGCCAGCTCACCAACAATGTGCTCTATACCCGCGACGGTGTACCAACGCTCACCGGAACCGGTGAACCGGGATCGACCGTTGTCGTCTCGGTGGATGGCACGCCATCCGCCGTACCGGTAACTGTTCAGCCAAACGGCTCCTGGACCTGGACAGCCGACAGTACGCTGGCGGATGGACAACATACCTTTACCGTATCGGCCAGCGATCCAGCCGGTAACACCTCAGCCAGCTCTGCGCCGCTTAACGTCACGGTTGATACTCTCGACCCAACCGCCCCTGACAATCTGAACCTGGCTGCAGAAGGGACGCCACTGACCGGTACCGCCGAAGCGGGAAGCATCATTACCGTGATGAACGGTAGCACCGTCATTGGGACTGGTGTTGTCGACAGCACCGGCAACTTCTCCATCGCGGTCAGCCCGGCACCGCAGGATGGCGCAACGCTAACCGTGAGCGCCACCGATGCTTCGGGGCGCACCAGCCCTGATGCGACTTACAACGTCATCGGTACGTTGCCTAATCTTCCTGATATTCCCGTCATTACGGCAATCAACGATGATGCAGCGCCGCTCACGGGCGATGTAAAAGGCAAAACCACCAATGACATCACGCCTACGCTGACCGGTACGGCCGAAGCGGGCAGCCTGGTAACCATCTATCAGGACGGTGGCCTGACGCCGGTGGCGACAGTGACGGCCGACGGCAGCGGCAACTGGAGCTATACACCGGCCGCGCTTGGCGAAGGTCTGCACTCCTTTGAGGTAACCGCGACACTCAACGGTGCGACCAGCGGCCGCTCTCCTGCCGCCAGCGTCACCGTTGACCTCACCGCACCAGGCGCACCGACCATCGGCGCGGTGATTGACGACGTGGGTCCAGGCACCGGTCCGTTAACCAACGGCCAGACTACCAACGACAACCAGCCGACGCTGACCGGCACCGGCGCGGTGGGGGATACCATCTCCGTCTACAACAACGGGACGTTGCTGGGCAGCGTGGTGGTCGGCAATACCGGCACCTGGAGCTTCACGCCACCTTCTTCGCTGGCGGAGGGCACTCACGTTCTCACCATCCGCGAGACCGATCCGGCGGGGAACCAGAGCGCGCCTTCTGCGGGCTTCACCGTTGTAGTGGATACCGTTTCCACCACGCCGGTCATCACTAACGTAACGGATGATGTCGGCAATACCGCCACAACCGTGGTCAGCGGCACACCAACCAACGACGCCACGCCAACCCTTTCAGGCACGGCGGAAGCGAACAGCGTAGTGACGATTTTCGACGGCGGCACGCAGATTGGCGTGGTCACGGCGGACGGCACCGGCGCATGGACGTTTACGCCAGAGACCGCGCTCGCCGAAGGCTCGCATAGCTTCACCGCCCAGGCAACGGATCCGCAGGGTAACGTCAGCGCAGTCTCAGGCGCCTGGAGCGTGGTGGTTGACCTGACAGCACCGACGGTACCAACGCTGGATACGGTGAATGACAACGTCCCCGGCGGCATCACGGGCAACCTCACCAGCGGGCAGGTTACCAACGACAGCACACCAACGATCGGCGGTACCGGACAGGCGGGTAGCACCATCCACATCATGAACAACGGTACGCAGATCGGTACTGCAATCGTCGACGGAAGCGGAAACTGGTCCTTCACACCGACCACGCCGCTGGTCGACGGCAGCTACGCCCTGCGCGTGTACGCAACGGATGTCGCGGGCAACGCCTCGGCTAACTCCTCCGTCTTCACCTTTACCGTCGATACCGCAGGTCCGGTCGTGCCAGTAGTGACCAGCGTGATCGACGATATCGCACCAGTCACCGGGACGCTTACGTCAGGCAACACCACCAATGACGCGCGTCCGACCTTCAACGGCACGGGTGACGTGGGTTCTACAGTGCATGTGATCGTTGATGGTAACGAAATTGGCACCGCCGTCGTGAATGCCCAGGGTAACTGGACCTTCACCCCGGGGAGTGACCTGAGCGACGGGCCGCATGCCATCACCTTCAATGCCACCGACGCGGCAGGCAACACCGGCAGTACGACAGCGCCGTTTAACCTGACGGTAGATACTGGCGTGCCGTCTGCGCCGGTTATCTCAACCGCAGCAGACAACGTGGGCAGCGTTCAAACCCCGCTCTCTTCCGGGCAGAGTACCGACGACACCACGCCGACGCTAAACGGCACCGCGACGGCCAACGCCACGGTCACCGTTTATGAAAACGGGCAGCCGATCGGCACCGCGCTGGCAGACGGTACCGGCGCATGGAGCTTCACGCCGTCAACGCCGCTGTCCAGCGGCAGCCATACCTGGACCGCCACCGTCACCGATGCCGCGGGGAACGTCAGCCCGGCTTCGCCAGGCTTTACCCTGGTTGTCGATACCACGGCACCGAACGCGCCGGTTATCAGCCAGGCGATTGACGACGTGGGCAGCATCACCGGCCCGATCACGTCCGGGCAGACCACGGACGACACCGTACCGCGCCTTGTCGGAACCAGTGAACCGTTTGCCACGGTGAATATCTATGAGGGAACCACGCTGGTCGGGACAGGGACTGCTGACGGCACCGGTAACTGGAGTATCTTGCTCAATACCACGCTGACAACGGGCGCACACAGCTTCACCGCCCAGGCGACGGACGCGGCAGGCAACACCAGCGTGTCGTCGGCAAGCTTCAGTCTGACGATAGACACCACGCCGCCTGCGCTGCCAGTGCTCACCAGCATTCTGGACGACGTGGGCAATGCGGCAACGCCCGTTGCTAACGGCGGGTTGACCAACGATGCCCAGCCAACCCTCAGCGGGACGGCGGAAGCCGGATCGACGGTGAAAATCTTTGATAACGGCGTGCAGATTGGCAGCGTGACGGCCACCGGCGGGGCATGGAGCTTTACCCCTTCCCCGGCGCTGGGCAACGGTTCGCACAATTTAACCTTTACCGCCACCGATGCGGCGGGCAACGTCAGCGCGCCAACCGCCGGGTATGTGATTAACGTTGATAC
>OKPS01000079.1_pt1 | contig 35644 bp, 33 predicted proteins | sample 1614261 | NCBI WGS metagenome assembly OKPS01 (sample SAMN04436919, study PRJEB24849) | human gut metagenome | biome: human gut; feature: NICU; material: stool | host: Homo sapiens | place: USA: Saint Louis, MO | collected 2012-05-11
AAAAAAGCCGCGGCGTACTTCGCAAAGCTGTCCGACTGAGGTACGCCTTTATCCGTGACAACTCCTGTTGCTGGCCTGTTCGCCTGCTCTGTCGGGTGCTGGATGTTCATCCCAGTGGTTTTTACGCCTGGCTTCAGCAGCCGCATTCACAACGCCATCAGGCAGACCTGAGACTGACAGGACAGATTAAACAGTTCTGGCTGGAATCGGGATGCGTCTATGGTTATCGCAAAATCCATCTGGATCTGCGGGACAGCGGGCAACAGTGCGGAGTGAACAGAGTCTGGCGACTGATGAAACGTGTCGGGATAAAGGCTCAGGTCGGATACCGGAGCCCGCGGGCTCGTAAAGGCGAGGCCAGTATCGTGTCGCCCAACAGGCTTCAGCGACAGTTCAATCCGGATGCTCCGGATGAGCGTTGGGTAACGGACATAACCTACATCAGGACCCACGAAGGCTGGCTGTATCTTGCCGTGGTTGTTGAGCTGTTCTCACGCAAAATTATCGGCTGGTCCATGCAATCCTGGATGACAAAAGACATTGTCCTGAACTCACTGCTGATGGCTGTATGCCGGCGTAATCCCCAAAAACAGGTGCTGGTTCATTCGGATCAGGGCAGTCAGTACACAAGCCATGAATGGCAGTCGTTCCTGAAATCACACGGCCTGGAGGGCAGCATGAGCCGTCGCGGTAACTGCCATGATAATGCGGTTGCAGAAAGCTTTTTCCAGTTGTTGAAACGCGAACGGATAAAGAAAAAGATCTACGGAACGCGGGAAGAAGCCCGCAGCGATATTTTTGATTACATCGAAATGTTTTATAACAGTAAGCGTCGGCATGGTTCCAGCGATCAGATGTCACCGACAGAATATGAAAACCAGTATTATCAACGGCTCGGAAGTGTCTAAATTATCCGTGGCGATTCAAAATACGCTGATCCCGCCACCCGAGTTCTTCCATGAAGCAGATGACCTTCGCCGACGCCGAGTATGCCGGCAAGGGCAAGCAGACCCGCAAGGAACTGTTCCTGATCGAGATGGGTCAGGTGGTGCCGTGGAAAGGGCTGATTGCCCTGATCGAACCGCATTATCCGAAAGGCGAAGGTGGTCGCCCGACGTATCCCTTGATGGCGATGCTACGTATCCATCTGATGCAGAACTGGTTCGGCTACAGCGATCCGGCCATGGAAGAAGCGCTGTACGAGACGACCATCCTACGTCAGTTAGCCGGGCTGAGCATGGAGCGTATTCCTGACGAAACCACCATCCTCAACTTCCGTCGTCTGCTGGAGAAACATGAGCTGGGAGCCGGCATCCTCTGCGTGATCAATGGCTACCTGGGGGATCGCGGTCTGTCGCTGCGCCTGGGCACTATCGTCGATGCCACGCTGATCCACGCGCCCAGTTCAACCAAGAACCAGGACGGCAAGCGCGACCCGGAAATGCACCAGACCAAGAAGGGGAACCAGTATTACTTTGGCATGAAGGCGCACATCGGCGTTGATGATGAATCGGGGCTGGTACACAGCGTGGTGGGCACGGCAGCCACCGTGGCGGATGTCACCCAGGTCGACAAGCTGCTGCACGGCGACGAGAACGTCGTCTGCGCCGATACCGGCTACACCGGCGTCGAAAAGCGCTCCGAGCATGCCGACCGAGAAGTGATCTGGCAGGTCGCAGCACGCCGCAGCACCTACAAGATGCTCGATAAACGCAGCACCCTGTACAAAGCCAAGCGCAAGATCGAGAAGGCCAAGGCGCAAGTGCGAGCGAAGGTAGAGCCCCCGTTTCGCGTGATCAAGCGGCAGTTCGGCTACACCAAGGTACGTTTCCGAGGGCTGGTGAAGAACACTGCACAACTGGTGACGCTGTTTGCCCTGTCGAACCTATGGATGGCCCGCCGACATTTGCTGGCAAGCGCAGGAGAGGTGCGCCTGTAATGCGGAAAATGGCCGTCGCAAGGTGCTCGCGACGGCTGAAAGCACCGAAATGAGCGGGTGATCCGATCGTTTTTGATCGGTTCACCGCTTTCAAAATCAGCAGTAGCTGAAGTCAGCCGGAAATACAGGGCTACTTCAGACCATCCCTAGCTAGGGCTCGTAGTTCGGCGCAAGGCTGAAGTCGCTTGGCTGCTTCGCTGTGCAGATCCATGACCCACTTTCCATCAAACTCCCGGTTGTAGTTCCACAAGCATCTCGCGAGTCTTGCCGGCCCGCACCACTAACAAGACCACAACATCTCCAACGTTCTTGTCGTCTAGCCGGGCCTGTAATGTGGTGACGTCGTCGACGGCGATACCGTCGATGCTGATAACGCGATCGCCGGGCACGATGCCGCCTGCGGTGACCTCGACGCCGACGAGCCCGGCCCTGTGCGCCGCCGAGCCCGGCGTCACGCGCAATACGAATACGCCCTTACTGCCGGTCAGCGCCTGCAGACGCGCGTTGAGCTGCTCATCCACCTCGATGCCCAGCGCCGGACGGATGTACTTGCCGGTCTTTATGAGTTGCGGCACCACGCGCATGACGGTATCGACCGGCACCGCAAAGCCTATGCCGGCCGAGGCGCCAGACGGACTGTAGATGGCGGTATTGATGCCGATCAGCCGCCCAGCCGAATCGAGCAGCGGGCCACCGGAATTGCCGGGGTTGATGGCGGCGTCGGTCTGGATCAGGTGATCGATGGCCGGGCCGCCCGCTTCTCCCGGCAACGAGCGGTCGAGCGCGGAGACGATACCAGTGGTGAGCGTCCAGTCCAGGCCGAAGGGGTTGCCGATAGCAAACACCTTCTGACCCACCTTGAGGTCGGCACTGGTGCCGACCGGCACGGCCGGCGGGCGCTTGAAACCGACGCCGATCTTGAGCACGGCGATGTCGTGCGCGGGGCTCGTCCCCACCAGCGCGGCCTGGTAGTCGCGGCCGTCGGCCAGTTTGACGGTGGCTTCGGACGCGCCCTGGATGACGTGGAAGTTGGTGACGACGTGGCCGGCGTCGTCCCAGATGAAGCCCGAGCCAGTGCCGCGCGGCACGGAGAACACGTTGCGCGTCCAGACATCGCGTACTAATTGCGCGGTGGTGATGTAGACCACCGAGGCGCGCGATTTTTCGAACAGTTCGATGGTGGTTTTCTCGTCCGCCGCCAGATCGCCACGCGCCATCACGGTGCGTTCTGCTGCCTCGCGCGGACTGAACCAGGCCTCGATGGCGGGCAGAAACTGCCACAGCAGCATGAGCGCGGCAATACAGGCGGTGATGAAGAGCCAGCGCCGGACGAAGCGGTCCGGCGCGGGGCGTTGGTACGGGTCGAGATAGGCCATGAGACGTCTCCTGTTGATGGGCAATCAGCGCCACAGCCCGCTCGGGCGCCAGCGCGGTGGGCGCGTCGCCAAAGCGGATTCCGGCAAAAAATGGGGCGCGCGGAGTGGCAACGCTGATGCTGGCCCAGGCGCCAACGTCAGCAGGCGTGCGATGCGCTCTTGCGTTGCCGGACGCGTGCGCAAGCAGGAGGGCTCGGGATTGCCCCATCCCGGCCATAGCCAGGCACGCCAGGAGCGGCTGACCCGCTCGATTTTCGCCAGCGCGGACGCCAGCCCCTGCGGGTCGCCAGTCAGTTCCGCCGCAAGGCGGTCAGCGTCGAACTCACGCACGCGAGACAAGCCGAGCTGTGCGAGCAGGGCCAGTTGGGGCGATGCGGCCAATAACAATAGACCAGGCCAATAGACCTCCGCCGCGCCAACCAGCAGCGCGGGCAGGCTGAGCAGGATCGCGATCTGTCCCATAAGGGCCAGTAGGCACGTGAGGCGACTGACGGAATCCGCCAGCCCCATGACACGCAGATCCTCATTAGCGATGTGCGCGACCTCGTGCGCGAGCACACCCGCCAGCTCGCGTGGGCTCAGGCTGCGCAGCAGGCCATCGGTGAGGGCGATCGATGCCTCCTGCTTCGATCCGGTGGCGAAGGCGTTGACGACGGCACTGGGCACATAGTGCGGCACCGGCGTGGCGGGCAAACCGGCACGGGCGGGCAGCTCGCGCAACAGGGCCCACATCTTGTGGGCTTCTTGCGGGTGCAAGGCCCGTACGCGGTACAGGCGCAAGCTCAGCGCCGACGCGGCTACCGGTTCCAGCAGCAACGCACCTGCAACGGCAAACAGCGCGAGCCACAGGCAGCCTTCCCCAAATGGCAGTCTCCCTGCTGCGGCTGCGATCCCGACCAGGGTCAGGACCAACAGCCCGGTCTGCAGGCGGTTGAGCCAGCGGTGTTGCAAGAGCGCAGTGCGCGGATCACTCGGATGATGACGGGTCATGCTCAGAGGTCTCGACGGCGCGGTCGCCGCGCTTGCGCAGCAGCCAGTAGGTCGCACCCAGAGCCAGCGTGGCGCTTGCCAGCGCGGCTATCTTTGCGGGGCTCGCGTCGGAGTCGAGGATCACGAACTTGCGGGAGAGTGCGATCAGCGCGATCAGGACCAACGTCTTGACCTGGATGATGCTGTCCCGACGCAGCGCCACGCGCACGATGGAATGCTTGAACTCCATCGCGATCAAGAGCGTCATGATCATGCCGAACACGCTCTGGAATACCTCGTGGTCCAGGGGATTGAAGGCATCTAGAACCAGCAGCGTGAAGACGATGGAGATGAGCTGGAACAGCGACACCACGATGATGACGGCGATCACCGCCGACAGCACGAGCGCGACGACCTGCTCGAAGCGCTCGTAAAAACTCATGATGGCCAATTGGTCACGCAAGACCTGAAATGGGTTAAGGCGTTTTGATTTCATGACGATGAACTCCCTGGAAAACGGCTGCTGTCGAGACGGCGGCGCATTGCGCTGATGTGTCCTTCAATCAACTCGGTCGACATGCCAAGCGTCGACATCACCTGTTCCGCCAGCCCAATAGCTGCGGCAAAGGATTGCTGATAAACGCGCACGTTAGGCATGGCGCGAAATGCATCGGCCGCGGTCGTACTTCTGCATGACACCCACAAGGTTAGCGCCGGACGGCGCTCGGCAATCGCCTGGGCGATGCGCAACGCTTGCTGGGCATGGGCGAACGTTAGCACCACCAAGTGCGCATGCGTCAAGCCGGCAGCCAGCAAGGTATCGGGCCGACTGGCATCGCCATGGAACACCGGCGCGCCGGCGGCACGCGCGGCCTCGACCTTCTGCGCGTCCGCCTCCAGCAGCAGATGCGCCACGCCGGCGTGGCGAAGAATCTCGCTGACTGTCAGGCCAAGCTCGCCCGCGCCGCAAACGATGACATGGTCTCGATATCGCGTCGTCTGCGCGGCGATCTCGACTTCTTCAGCCTGGGGTGGCTGAATGACGCCGCCGGTGCGGCTCAAGAACCGGGCAAGTACATCGTGATGGCGGATCAGTAGCGGTGCCAGGGCCATGCTGAGCACCAGCGCGACCAGCATGGGTTGGACGACGGTCGCGGGGATCAGATGCTGCTGCAAGACCGTGCCCAACAACAGCAGGGCGAACTCGCCGCCGTGCCCCAACGCTATGCCCGTGCGCCAGGCATCGAGGGCGGACAGGCGCGTCGCCCGCAAGGCCAGCGTATTGAGCAGGATCTTGACCGGTACCAGCACCACCAGCCACGCCAGCACCGCCAGCGGTGCCGAAAGAATCTGTGCTGCGTCCAGTTGCAGGCCGATGGTCACGAAGAACACGCCCGACAACACATCGCGAAACGGCCTGAGGTGGCTTTCCATGTGGTGCCGGAAGTCGCTCTCGCCCAGCACCATCCCGGCGAGGAAGGCCCCCAGGGCGGCGGATACGCCGACCGCGTGCGCAGCAGCGGCGGCAGCCACCACCACGCACAAGGAGACGAGCACGAACGATTCCTCGTGGCCCCGCCGCGCCACCCAGCCCAGCAGGCCATGCAACAGACGGCGCGAGACGAGGGCCGCTGCCGCGAACAGCAGCAGCACACCGAATACTTCGAGCAGCACATGCTCGATCTTCGGCGACTCGCCGCGCGCCCAGATCGCCAGCAAGGCCAGCAGGGGCACGCTGGCCAGGTCCTGAAAGACCAGCACGGCGATGGCACTGCGTCCGTGGCGGGTGGTGAGCTCGCCTTGGTCGGCCAGTTGTCGGCTGACCAGCGCCGTGGACGACATGGCCGCCGCAGTGCCGAGCAGCGCGGCGCTCTGGCCGGGCTGCCCCAGCCACATCAATAGCAGGATCAGCGGCGGGGCCACGGCGATCATCTGCAGAGCGCCCGCCATCAGCACCGTCCTGCGGGCGAGCCAGAAGTCTCCGAGGGAGAATTCCAGTCCGACCATGAACAACAGCAGCGCCACGCCCAGCTCGGACAGAAAGCTCAGCGTCTCCCCCGGCGCGATCACGCCGATGACTGAGGGGCCCAGTACAACGCCGACAGAGAGATACCCCAGCAAGGCGGGCACTCTGAACGCCGCCGTCGCCATCGCCGCCAGGCTGCAAGCCGCCAGCAGGATTAGTGTAGTGCCGAGCAAGTCCTGCATCGGTCAGCGTCCCACTTGCGTCGACGTCCAGCGCACGATGTCCTGCGCGCCCATCACGCCGGCCTGACGGGCGATCTCCCGCCCACCCTGGAACAGGGCGAGCGTCGGGATGCTGCGGATACCGAACTGCGTGGCCAGGTGGGGCTCAGCCTCGGTATTCACCTTCGCCAGCCGGATCCTCGGTTCGAGCTGGTGCGCCGCTTGCTGGAACTGTGGCGCCATCATCTTGCACGGCCCGCACCATGGCGCCCAGAAATCGACCAGCAGCGGCAGATCGCTGCGCTCCACGTGGCGCGAGAACGTCGCCGTGGTCAACTCGATGGGCTCGCCCGTGAACAAGGGCTGCTGGCAGCGGCCACAGTTGGGATGTTCCGATAGCTTCGCAGTCGGTACGCGGTTGATGGACTGGCAATGCGGGCAGACAAGGTGAAGATCATTCTTCATGGTTCGCCTCCTTGGACCACAGTGAGGCTGCCTCGTTTCGGGTCACAGACAATGCCGACCAATCAACGCCTTGGAGCCAATCGTTCCCGTTTTTGCTTACACCGGCCTCTTCCAGATGAGCAGCGATGAATGCTTCGGCCTGCATGAGCCACCTTCGGACAGCATCTTCCTTACTAGGAATCAGCAGGATTTCAGAGACGCTGCTGGCATTCAGCCCGTCCACACGGATAAGCAGAAAAATGCGCCGCCACAAACGCGGCATGTCCTTCAGCAGGTCAAATGCAAAAGCGAACTCGCTCGACCGATCAATCAGCTCCTCCTGTTCCGCGATCGTTGCGACATCGGGATGCTGACTGCCAGCGAAAATATCGGCCAGCTTGAGTGTGTCATCGTGCTGATAAAATTCGAAGATTTCCTCTTCCACCATGGCCTCGGCCACGTCTTGGGCATCCGGTTCGACCGGCGCGTCCAGAGAAACGAATTCGCCAAATTGCCGGCTGCTTGCCACTTCGTTATCCAGGACGGCGAACAGATGCTTCAAAAGACCGGTGTAAGCCTCTTTTTCCCCCGGCACGGATTGCCATTCCACCTTAGCTCGGACAATCGCTTCATCCACCACGTCGCGCAGCGTCGGATAATCGCGCGGTAAATCGCCGACGGCCCGCAGATAAGCCAGCTCACGCCTTGCGACAGCCTCAAGTTTCGACAGTAGAGGCATTCGGGTCACCTCGGCCTCATGGGCGGCTGATGCGGGTTTTGCGGCAATCCGCACCTTGAGCTCGCGCAAGCGCTCGCGTCGTGCTTTGCGCTTGATTTGATCCTGAGCATGCAGTCGGTCAAAATGCTTCTTGGCCTGACGGAACAACGACTGTGCGAGCATCTGCGCGAGGGGCGTCAGCTCGTCATGTGATGCAGTAACGCTGACAATCTTTTTGCCGGGCAGGTGCATATAGCCACTGGCCAGAAATTGCCGCTTGATCTTGTCGCGATCAAGGACGATTTGAAGTCGCGCTGAATCTTTAGTGTGTTTGTCGAGCAATGGCTTGAGGGCGTGCTCGATCACATTTCCCAAAGCTCTCTGCCAAGGTTCATGAAACTCTTTGTCGATAGCTCGATAGCTATATTGTATCTGCATGTATGACTCCTTCGATGTCATTTCTATGGAGGCATGAATCGAGGATGCTCATATCCATAGATTTTGGTTTGGCACGCTCTTACCCCAGGCGAGTTTTGCGAAGACTCCAACTCAAGAACAAAAGCGTGACGCCATAGACTGCCGCATGGAAACCCAACAGCCAGCCTGCGGCCACGAATGACTCGACCGGACGGGTAAAAAATATCCACAAGACGATAGCACCAAGGATAATCGAGAGCAGTCCACTGAGGGCAAGCCAGATTTCACCCTTGATTTCCCGACGCAGCCGAACGGCGGCGGATATCTCCAGCACACCGGTGAAAATCGCCCAGAAGCCCACGCTAGCCCATAAAAAAGAAGCCAAGACTATCGTGGCGACCCAAGGAGCAACCAGGACGACGACGCCCGTAAGTATGCCGACAATGCCGCTGAACAGCAGCCAGCCCCAGCGCTCTTTTTTCTGGATATGGCGCACCGCTGCAAACAAGTTGAACGCGCCATTGACCAAGGAAAATGCGCCGAACATGATGGTCATGGCCAACAGAGCCGATTGTGGCATCCAGAACGCGAGGGCTGCAAAAATCAATGCCAAGACACCGCGCAGCACAAAAAGCCACCAATTTTGGCTCAGCGAACACAGTGCTTTGGTGGGGTCATCCGCATTGGAATTGGCGATGGTGTCTGTGTTCATGCAATATCTCCTAAAGATCTATACAAAATAAAAAATCAAACACTCATGGGGCAAGAGAGGGGGCGCTATGCGCCCCCTCTCCAGCGGTTTCAGAACAACTTGGACAGTTTTGCCTTGACTTCATCGAGCCAGCCTTTTCCGCAGCCTCCCCCTCCCGTCTTTTCCTTGATTTTCTTGAGTTCAGCGTACAGGGGCTCAAAGTCCTTCCTTTTTCCATAGCCCAGCAGTTCTGCCATTTCCAACTGCTGCCGGGCTTCGTTCAACAATGTCTCCAGGCGCTCATTGGATGCTTCGCTGCGCTGACCATCTTCTACCAGGGGCTCGGCGCGCTTCAGGAGCAGCTTCGCACGCAGGACGGGCAGCGGAAGCACGCTGCGCTCCTCGACCAGCGTGCTGAGCGCTGACTGCAGCGCGGCTTTGGCTTCTTCGATCTTGCCCTGATCGATCAGCGGCACGACTGCCTTCACGGCTGCGGGATAGGACGCCAAAGGGATGTTGGTGACCGTGATCACGATTTCACTGGCCAGCAAAGCCAGCACGTGGCGAGCCTGTTGCACCTCGCCATGTTTGAGGGCATCCAGCGCCTCGTCGGTCATCGCCTCAATGGTTTCCGTGTTGGCGAACAAGTCGTGCACGATGGTGCGCACATCAACGCCGGCCAGGGCGAGCATGGGTTCGCGCGCGACGATCAGCTCCAGCTTTCCCGTCACTTCGGCCAGCGTTGCCAATGCGCGTGCAGTGTCCTTGCCGTCAAGTGCGGCCAGCGCTGATTTGGTCAGCGACAAGGCCGAGACTGCCTCATCGAGGACTTGTTTACGTTTGTCTGCCGCCTGCGAGTCCGTTTCTTTCTGAACCTCAGGCTGTACCTCCGTGACGACTTCAGGCTTGGACTCTGGACTGACAGGAAGGCTGCTTACCGCGGCCTGTTCGTTTTTTCCTTCGTTCGTCGCATTGGGATTCGGTGTTTGCTCATTCATGGTGATATGCCTCGTATGAGATAGTGAAAATAGGCGAATCTATTGGGGCTGAATGCGAACATCGCGAGACTGACCGACAGAGCAGTCAGCCCCTTCATCACCTCAAAACAGCTTTTGGATGCGCGTCTTCAACTCGTCGAACCATCCCTTGCCGCTTTTGCCACCAGCCGACTTTTGCTCAATGGACTTCACCTGATCGAAGATGGGTTTGAAGTCCGCCTTCTTGCCATAACCCAGGATCTGCGCCATCTCGATCTCCGTGCGCACGGACGACAGCAAGGTGCTGAGCTCCTCGTTCTGCTTGGCATCGCGCCTGTCGGTCTCGGCCAGCTTTTCAGCTTTTGCCATCGCGGCTTCGGCCCGTAGCACGGGCAGAGGAAAGGCGACCGAGGTCACCACCAGCGTGTTCAGTGCTCGGGCGAGTTCCGCTTTGGCGTTGTCGATCTTGCCGCTGTCGATGAGCCGTGCGGCCGACTTGATCGCTGCCGGGTACGTTGCCATCGGAAGGTTGTCGGTTTGGATTACGATTTCGCTGGCCAGATTGGCAACGATGGGCCGGGCCTTTTGCACCTCGCCATCACCCAACAACTCCCGAGACAACTTGACCGCTTTCTTTACCGATTCCACGTTGGCGTGGATATCGTGGGTGATGACGCGTACATCGACCGGCGCTAAAGCAAGTTTGGCGTCGCGTGCCAATACCAGTTCCAGCTTTCCGCTGGCCAGTTCCAGCGCAGCAAGCGCCTCCTTGGTCTTGTTTGCATCAAGGAGGGTCAAAGCCTCCTGGGTCTTGGTGAGCGCCGTGATGGCGTCTTGAGTGAGCTCGGCACGCTTTTTATCGGCTTCCCGGGCGGCCTTGTCATCTACCTGTGGCTGTGCCGCCTTGGATGCGGCAGAGGGTGCTGCAGCACCTGGGCTAGAACCTGCCGCCGATTGGGCCAGAGCCGGTCCGCTCAGTCCGACGACGACCGCCAGGGCAAGTGCGGAGAAGGTGTATTGTGGCTGTTTGATATTCATGATCTTGGGCTCTTGATTGAAGTTAGTTGACTGAGATTTCAATCTGTTTCGGTTTGGCTTGCTCGGCCTTGACAAGCCGCACTTCCAGCACGCCGTCTTTCATAGAAGCCGTCACCTTGGTCGGATCAACGTTGTCAGGCAAGACAAAGCTGCGCACAAAGTGGCCATACGCACGTTCGATGCGGTGGAACTTCTTGCCCTGCTCCTCTTTTTCCAGTTTGCGCTCGCCGCTGATGGTGAGCACACCGTTTTCCGCGCTGACGCGCACGGCATCCTTGGGGACCTCCGGCAGATCCAGCTTGAGGAGGAATGCGTTCTCATCCTCGCTGATGTCCGCCATTGGTGCCCAGTCCGCCGTGGTCATGGCTTCGTTACCGGTACGGGCGCCCTGTCGCTGGGGTATTCGTCCGAACATCGTCGCCAGGCGGTTTTGCAATTCATCCAGTTCCCGGAAGGGGTCCCACGGAGTCAATGCAGACATATCGGTTCTCCTTGAACAATGCCGACGAATTGGATGACGCACTGAACAGAGCCGTCGGTTTACTCTGAATGGCACCTACTACTGTTTTCAGTTCCGAACAAGTCCTTGAGTCAATTGACGGATATCGCTTTCGTCGAGCGTTTCCCGCGCCAGCAGCTCGCGCGCACAGCGCTCCAGCACCGCGCGGTTGATGTCGAGAATCCGGTAGGCGCGCTCGAACACGCCCATCACGATGTCGCGGATAGCCTGATCGATGCGCGCCTGGGTCGATTCGGCCACCCGGCAACCGCCGTGGGCCAGTTCCGGTGTATCGAGAAAGCGGGGCCGCTGCGCCTCGAAGGCGATGTAGCCCAGGCCCTCGTCCATGCCAAAGCGGGTGATCATGTCGCGGGCGATGTCGGTGGCTCGCGCCAGATCGTCCGCCGCCCCGGTAGACAACTCGCCGAACACCAGCTTTTCGGCGGCACGCCCGCCCAGCAGTACGACGATCTTGTGCTCGAGATCGGTACGCGTCATCAGGAAGCGGTCTTCGGTGGGGCGCTGCAAGGTGTAGCCCAGCGCGCCGATGCCGCGCGGGATGATCGAGATCTTGTGTACGGGGTCGGTTTCGGGCAGCGCCAGCGCCACCAGCGCATGGCCCATCTCGTGATGGGCCACGGTTTCCCGCTCCTTGGGATTGAGCACGCGGCTCTTCTTTTCCAGGCCCGCCACGATGCGCTCGATGGTCGCGGTGAAGTCCTGCAATTCCACGGCGGACGCACGGCGTCTCCTCGCCGCCAGCGCCGCCTCGTTGACCAGATTGGCGAGGTCCGCGCCGGAAAAGCCCGTGGTCAGTGCGGCTACCTGTTCGAGGTCTACATCCTGGGCCAGCGTCACCTTCTTGACATGAACCTTCAGGATGTCCAGCCGCCCCTTCTTGTCGGGCCGGTCCACCAGCACCTGGCGGTCGAAGCGGCCGGCACGCAGCAGCGCCTGGTCGAGGATTTCGGGGCGGTTGGTGGCGGCGAGGATGATCAGCCCGACCGAGCTGTCGAAGCCGTCCATCTCCGTGAGCAGCTGGTTGAGGGTCTGCTCGCGCTCGTCGTGGCCGCCGACGCCGCGCGCGCGGCCCAGCGCATCGAGCTCGTCGATGAAGATGATGGCCGGCGCCTGCCCTCGGGCCTGCTCGAACAGGTCGCGCAGGTCGCGCACACGGGCCGCACCCACGCCGACGAACATCTCGACAAACTCTGATCCGGAGATGGAGAAGAAGGGCACCGCCGCCTCGCCGGCAACAGCCTTGGTCAGCAATGTCTTGCCGGTGCCCGGTGGGCCGACCAGCAACACGCCCTTGGGAATGCGCGCCCCGAGACGGTCATAGTCCTGCGGATTCTTCAGGAAATCGACGATCTCGACCAGCTCCGCCTTGGCCTCATCCCCCCCCGCCACATAGGCGAACGTCACACCGGTGTTCTTTTCCACGAACACCTTGACGCGGCTCTTACCGATGTTGAGAAACCCGCCCATGCCCTGCTTCTCGGCGAAGCGGCGGAACAGGAAGAACCAGACGCCAAAGAAGGATACCGCTGACAGGATCCACGACAGCACATCGCGCAGCAAGGTGCTCTCCAACACGCGGGCATAGGGCACGTCGTACTTCGACAGGCGATCGGCAAGATCGGGTTCGACCCTCGTTGCCACGATCGTCGTCTTGCCCCGGCTGTCCGGCGACTTCAGGCGCCCGGTCACCGTACGATCCGACACCAGCACTTCGGCCACGCGCCCCTCGTCCAGCGCCTTCTCAAACTCGCTGTAGGGCACCGGCTCGACGGTTTTCGCCGTCGGCCAGTAGCTCTGCAAACTCAGCAACAGCAGGAGGGCAACGATCCAGTAGCCGGTATTCCATTGATTCTTTTTTTCCATGGACCGTGTTCCTCGAAAGTCGAGTTGCCAGAGGATCAGGTGAACAGACGGGCCGAACCGTCACGCAAACGGATGGCCAGCGAGTGGGAGGGCAGTGCCGCCGCTGATGAGCAGCCCCCACGGCGTGGCCGACCGCGGATCACGCTTGTAGACGACCGCGTGACCCGCGGCCACGACCGCCACCGCGATTGATGCCAGGGAGGCTGCCCATGCCAGGCCGATGGGGTCGGACACGGCAGCCTCGCCCGCCATCAAGATGCGTCGCTCGCCGACTTCTTCTTGCTCGAGTCTTTGCCAGCGTCGCCGTGCGGCGTCTCGGTCGCCTTCGCGACATCCGGCTGCTCCGGCTCGGCCGGGGTCTGCGGTAGCTCTTTGCGTTCGAACACCACGCGTTCGGCCTTGTCGTCCCAGCGTGCGCTGGCGTGATCGCCCTTGCCGATGCCGCCACCGAGCATCTCGCGCGCCAGCGCAGTTTCCAGCTCGCTGCGGATCAGGCGCTTGAGTTCACGCGCACCGAACTCGGGTTTGTAGCCTTCTTCCGCGAAATGGTCGATCAGCGTCTGATCGAAAGTGAGCGTCACGCCCTGGCTGGCGGCGCTGCGCGCCACGCGATCGAGCTGCAGGCCGACGATGTGGCGGATCTCCTCCTTGCCCAGCGCATGGAAGACGATGATCTCGTCGATGCGGTTGAGGAACTCGGGCCGGAAGTGGCCGCGCAGCACGTCCATGACCTCGGCCTTGGTCTTTTCGTACTCCTCGTCGGCCGCCCCACGCGCCTTCAGCCGTCGCTGGATGATGTCCGAACCCAGGTTGGACGTGGCGATGATGATGGTGTTGGTGAAATCCACCACCCGGCCCTTGCCGTCGGTGAGGCGACCGTCGTCGAACACTTGCAGCAGGATGTTGTAGACGTCAGGGTGTGCCTTCTCGATCTCGTCGAGCAGCAGCACGCTGTAGGGCTTGCGCCGCACCTTCTCGGTGAGCTGACCGCCTTCGTCGTAACCGACATAGCCCGGAGGCGCGCCCACCAGCCGCGCCACGGTATGGCGTTCGCCATATTCCGACATGTCGATGCGCAACAGGGCGTGCTCATCGCCGTAGATCGATTCGGCCAATGCCTTGGCGAGCTCGGTCTTGCCCACCCCGGTCGGGCCCAGAAACAGGAAGGTAGCCACCGGTTTGCTGCCTTCGCGCAGGCCGGCGCGGGACAGCCGCACGGCATCGGCCACGGCACGGACCGCCTCGTCTTGTCCCACCAGGCGCTCGTGCAGCCGTTGTTCCAAGTGCAGCAGCTTTTCGCGCTCTTCCACCGTCAACTCGTTGACCGGGATGCCGGTCAGGCGCGAGACAACCTGCGCCACGTGTTCCGCCTTGACCTCGGCACTGCCGGAGGCCCGCTCCCGCTCCCAGTCCTCGACGAGCTTCTTGAGCTCGGCCTCCTTGGCTTCGATGCGCTTGCCGAGCTCGGCGGCCTGGTCGTACTGCTTGCGCGCGGCCACGTAATCCTGTTCACGCCGCAGCTGGTGCAGTTCGGACTCCAGCTCCTGCACGGCCACCGGCCGGGCCGTGGCCGACAGCTTGACGCGCGCGGCCGCCTGGTCGAGCAGGTCGATCGCCTTGTCCGGCAGGAAGCGCGCCGTGATATAGCGGTCGGACAACTCGGCCGCCGCGATGATCGCGTCCTCGGAGATGCTGACCTTGTGGTGCGCCTCGAAGGTGTCGCGCAGGCCGCGCAGAATCATGATGGCCTGGGCCACCGTCGGCTCGGGCACCGTCACCGGCTGGAAGCGCCGCTCCAGTGCGGCATCCTTCTCGATGTATTTCTGGTACTCGTTCAGCGTCGTGGCGCCGATCAGGTTGAGTTCACCGCGCGCCATCATCGGTTTGAACACGTTGGCCACGTCCAGCCCGCCTTCGCCACCGCCCTGGCCGGCACCGACGATGGTGTGCACCTCGTCGATGAACAAAATCAGCTCGCCCTGGTGCTCGGTCACCTCCTTCAGCACCTTCTGCACGCGCTCCTCGAACTCGCCGCGATATTTGGCGCCGGCCACCATGGCGTTGATGTTGAGTTCCACCAGGCGCTTGTCGCGCAAGGTCTCGGGCACTTCACCCGCCACCATGCGCTGCGCCAGCCCTTCGACGATGGCGGTCTTGCCCACACCCGGCTCGCCGATCAGCACCGGGTTGTTCTTCTTGCGCCGGGCCAGCACCTCGATGGTGGTTTCGATCTCCTGCGCGCGGCCGATCACCGGGTCGAGCTTGCCGTCGCGCGCCATCTTGGTCAGGTCGCGCGAGTACTTGTCGAGTTCTGGCGTGTTGGTCGGCGTCTCAGCGCGTCCATCCTCGGCGCCCTTGCCGACCACCTTGCTGACCTGTTGGCGCAGCGCCTGCGGCGTCAGGCCGTAGCGGCGCAGCAGGTTGGCGGCCAGCCCTTCGCCTTCCTCGGCCAGACCGATCAGGAAATGCTCTGGACCGACATAAGAATGGCCGAGTTCATTGGAGGCCACGAAGGCGCGGCTGAGCGCATCCTTCACGCGCGGCGACACGCCGATCTCGCCCTCGAAGGGCTTGTCCCCGCGCTTGGCCTCAGACTCGATCTGCCGCTTGAGGTCATCGACCTTGATCTTGAACTGACCCAGGATGGTCTTGACCACGTCGCTGTCGGCCAGCGCCAGCAGCAGATGTTCGGTATCCACCTCGGAGCGGCCAAATTCGGCAGCGTGTTTGGCGGCCTCCTGCAGCAAGGCTTCCGACTGTTCGCTGATGCGGCTGGCCAGCCCACTGCCGCGACGGCGCGGCGCACCCGAACTTGCGGCGGCGGGCTCGCCAAACGAGGCATCGACCACGTCATCGGTATCGGCGGCAACTGGCGTCGCGTCGTCGCCGATGCGGAAGAAGTCACTGCCGAGGAAGTCCTCGAACAGGCCGCTGCGCGAACCGAACAAGGCTTCCAGCGGCGAAACGGTGCGCTTTTGCTGGCGCACTAATTGCCGGTAATGGTCGTCGCACAACAGCATGGTGCTGTGACGACCGTTGAGATTGGCTTCCACCCGCACGGTGGCGGGTTGGCCGCAGACCTGGCATTGTTTTCTGGCCATGCTGATGCTCCTGAGAAGGTTGACAAGGTTGAGGCGACGAGGCATCGCGAGCCGCGACACCTCGTCTCGGGCCGGGTTTTTCTTGTGACGAACGAGCCGGCGACGTCAGCCGTTGATCGGGATCGAGCGTCCCTGCTTCGGCGCGCTGACCTCGCGCTTGTCGATCGTGACCGTGAGCACCCCGTTCTTGAACGATGCCTTGATCGAATCCTGGTTGGCGTCGTCAGGCAGGTTCAAGGCACGCTGAAAGCTGCCGTAGGAGCGCTCCACACGGTGGAAGCCACCTTCCTTCTTCTCCTGTTCCTGGCGCTTCTCGCCACGCACCATCAGCACGTCGTTGTCGAGGGTGATCTGGATGTCCTTCTCCTCGACACCGGGCACTTCCAGGGCAATCTTGTACTGCTTGTCGGTTTCCTGGATGTCCAGGGCCGGCTTCAGCATGCCCGACCAATCGGATGGCCACTGCGGCATGTTCAACGCCGGAAAACCGAAGCCCCGGAATGCGTCATCGAACAGCCGGTCGATTTCCCGATGCAGTTGCAGGATCGGGCTGACTGGCCCGCTCGCCGCTGGCAGGTCATTGCGCTGCACCGGCAGGGAAGAGACGGTCTGCTGCTCTTGCTGCTCGTTCTTGAACCAGTTCCAGGGAGCCAACTTCTTGAAATCGATGTCCATGTCATACCTCCAGAAAAATTGGAAAACGAGTTACTCAAGCCCTTTGCCTGCTGCGACGGGCAGTGCGCCCAGGCGACACGGGCTGCTCGGATGACTTCTGCTGTTCACGCTTGCGCATCACCTCCTTCTTTGCTCCGGCTCGGGTCTGATCATTGATGCACTGATCGATTTCACTTTGACGAAGCCGCCACGTCCCGCCCACCTTGAAAGCCGGAATTTCCCCGTGTGCGGCGAGCCGATAAAGCGTCCGCTTGCCGACTTTCAAGTACGCAGCCAATTCATCGAGCGTGAAAATCACCTGTAGGTGCGCTTTCATCTCACCCTCTCCAATCGCGTCGCTTTGCGGTTCCGGCCAAGGAAATCCTCGCAATACTTTGTAACATTAGACCTACTATGAAAAACTTCAAGAGTCAATGTGCAGCGTTCTCCCGCCCCATTGATGCAGATCAACTGCTCAGGCAAGGCACAGGGGGGCGGCCTGATCAGGCAATGGACAGCGCCTGGCTCCTCAGCCTGCGTGTGCCACAGGCGCCTCGATCAAACACCGATCCTCACGTTGTAGCCGAGTGCCCGCAGCCCCTTGCTTGTCTGCATGTTCCTTGGCGGAAACTCGTCTGGGCGCGCCCAGACGACGATTTCCCCGAGGCTGCTCAGGCCAACGTGCGGAATTGCCCAGTCGTCGCTGCGGATCGCGTTCCAGAGTCGGGCCGAAACACTTCCGTTGCCCCAGACAACGTAGTTCAACAGTATCCGTCCGGCCAACACACCTTCCCGACACCGCCGCCGAAGGCCATGGCCCATCAAGCGGATTTTCCATGCGCCCTCAGCGCCGTACCTACAGCAAATCTTTCAAGGCTCAGGTCATTCAGGAGTGTTCTGAACCCGGTGCCTCCATCGCAAACATCGCCTTGGGCTACAGCCTCAATGCCAACCTCGACCACAAATGGATTCGGCTGCCTACCCAGAAAACCACGGCTATCCAGCCAGCGTTCATCCCGTTGCCTTCTCAAATGCTCGGCGTGGGTTCGCATACTCAAGCGCGCTGCTGCGATCATGAGTTTGATCCAGTCGGCCCGTAATAATGGGCACGATCCGTATGCCTATCTCAAGGATGTGCTGACACGGTTGCCGTCCCTGTAACAGCCTGAAGTTGACCTGGGTAATCAAATACCGGTGTAGTGATTAGGAAACAGGGCTCGGATAACATCATGGCGCAGGTCATTGAACCTACTAACGACGCCGGATATATGGTCGCAAACCACATCGAACTAGTACTTGCATCACCCGGGGCGTCCTGAAGTGGTTTACTGAATTTGGCCACCTGAACAGAGGTGATATGCTCACCTCAGAACAACACAGGTGTCATAATGAAAAAAAGAAATTTCAGCGCAGAGTTTAAACGCGAATCCGCTCAACTGGTCCTTGATCAGAACTACACCGTTGCAGCTGCGGCCAGTGCTATGGATGTCGGCCTTTCTACCATGACGCGATGGGTAAAGCAGTTGCGGGATGAACGACAAGGCAAAATACCTAAAGCCTTTCCTATAACCCCGGAGCAGATTGAAATACGTGAGCTGAAGAAAAAAATACAACGCATTGAAATGGAAAACGACATATTAAAAAAGGCTACCGCGCTCTTGATGTCAGACTCCCTGAACAATTCTCGCTAATCGGGAAACTCAGAGCGCAGTATCCTGTGGTCACACTTTGCCACGTGTTCGGGGTTCATCGCAGCAGCTACAAATACTGGGGAAAAAGCCTCGAAAAGCCAGATGGCAGGCGAGCTGTGTTACGCAGTCAGGTTTTGGAGCTGCATAACATCAGTCATGGTTCTGCTGGCGCAAGAAGTATCGCGATTATGGCAACCCTGAGAGGCTTCAAAATGGGACGCTGGCTTGCCGGAAAGCTCATGAAAGAACTGGGTCTGGTGAGTTATCAGCAGCCTACCCACCGATATAAACGTGGTGGTCATGAACACATAGTTATCCCGAATCGCCTTGAGCGACAGTTCGCAGTGACTGCACTGGCTCATCGTGACTGGACACGCTTTGTTGAGATAGAGATTGGCTTGTATAGCAATCGATTTGAAGTTATTAGCCCAGGGGCGCTGAATAATTCGAGGTCGGTTGAAAAGATGGTTGCAGGTCAGCGTTCACCACGTAATACGATTATCATGGAAGTCTTACGTGATTATGGTTACGTTGATTTTAGGGGGATGGGAGTCAGGACGAAGATTATTCCCCTAACACAGGCCATGAGTGGCCAACTCCCTGATTTTACTGCAACAGATGATTACTTGAAAACAATACTTTATCGCTCACCATCGTCTTGATATATAAGGTCTGGCCTTTCCATCCATAAGAAAGGCCATTGCTGAAAAAAATAAATTACCCGCGACTGCAGCCGAAGCTACGGTCGCCATCTCCATATGCTTTTGTATCGAGTTTAGCTAGGTAGTCGAGACGATTCAGTAATTTATTGTATTCGCCTTCGAAGTTAAAATCATTGACGTCTAATATATAACGACAATTTTCAGGGTAGTGAACCAATCCCGGATAATCATCCAGTTCCAATCCCAGTGCGCTATACCATGCTCTTACAATCATCATCCTTAAATTGCTTTCCGCCTCATAATCACCTAAATGGTAATAAGCATCTTTGTTAAAAAAAAGACCAAGATGAAAATGACATTTCCCCTCTTCGGAAAACTCCCTTACCCAAACATGACGAACACGATTTGAATATATTCTTTTACCGTTGGCGGCTCTGGCTCTCTCATTGGCCTCCAACATGGCATTTAATGCATTACGGAAACGGGATATGGCACCATGCTCCAGATTAGGAAAACAGCAAACAGTGTCACCTCTGTCTAAAATGGGTGGATAATGAACATCAACACGTAACGCCATCGTTCTAGGGAATTCACTGATAGCATCATTGACGACTCGTTCAATATGTTTTTTATAGGCGAGCACATGCTCACCATGGGAACCATGATATAATTCCATGCTTCGATCCTGTCGTTAGCCCTACGGCTTTGGATAGCCGTATATAGTAATATGATCAGACATAGCTGAATGTCTGTGGTTAGTTATATTAATTAACTGTTAATAGTAATGACTGTTATATAATACCTTTCCAACAATAAAACTTGTTATCAACCCATTACCCATGCAGTAAAATACTTAAAAAGCAACTCTGCAATTATAATCACCCAAAGATGCCGTTATCCCAGTGTCTTTTTACCGTGGAAATACTTATTCCTAAGATCTTTGCCACCTTGGATTGAGAGTAATGCTTAGCCTTCTCACTCTGAATTAAATGGGAATATTTACTTCCTTCAGGCCTTCCTAGAATTTTCTTTGATTTTGCTTTGTTAGTAGGCATCTTTTACCCTCATCAAGCTATTAGGCACTAACTCCATACTGTCGAGATGTATGCAACTAAGTGGTTATGCTTAACATTGGTATCAGAAAGTATGGTTTACTTCACCGTTAAAGGGGTTAATAATGATGGCATCTCCTCCTTTCATCGCCTTTTGAGGTGTATCGCCTTCGGCAATCACAGGGACCATTACCGCTAGATCATTTGTGTAATAAATTGGTATCCAGCAATAGCATGATTGTTTATGGTGGATTTTATTTCTTTTCAATACCTCTTCAACTCCAAATGTAATAAGTTCAAAGATTGGCATAATCACAATGCTGCTCAAATCAAAAAAACAACCATCGTAAACTGTTTCCTTTATCAGTATGATATTTGACAACCCTCCTGCAATTAGATGTTTGTGGTTCACGCGCCGATCTGTGTAAATAAAAATTGCTTTTTTTACATGGAATCTTTTTATAATGTATGTGAGCTTTTCATGAATTAATTTTTTTTCACTCTTCCCCATCTTATCATGAGATATTTTGTGTGCATAAAAATTCTGGTCGATAACCTCGTTCCGGTGTCGAATGTGGGTGTTCCAGACGGAATGAAAAAACTCTTCGTAAGTTAATTTTGGCTCACCCCGTGCGATTGAGGGGGCCTTCTCTTCAAAAATACAGCCTAATGTTGACTCCAAAGTTTGAGCTATATGATATTGCGATGTTATTTTATTCAATGCTGGGGCTGTGGCGTTTAACAAAAATGATATCACCTCTGACCTAGAGTATCCTTTTGCATTGCTATAGTCGTCAATTGCATCAATAGTTGATTTTTTGTTTGTGCTGAAAGTGATGCGTTTTTTCATATGTATCCTTGTCTTTCGTTAATGTAAAATGTGATAAACGGTGGTGATTTAGTATCTTTTATTGACGGATTGTTTCTGTTAATTAAGCCAGCTATTCTTTGGAATAGCTGGGGAGTTATGATTTTGATGCTGCTGTTAATTACAATATACTGAGAAGGTTAATAGGAACCTATCAATGTCTTTGCGTAACCAATAATGTCGGCTGTTAATTTTCTTTGGGCGTGGTAAACCATTAGGCAGCTTGTCTTGGCAAAGCCATTTTCGAATTGTTTGGGCTTTAAGGTTTAATAGATGTGCTAACTCACTTGTGGAAACAAGTTCAGATAGAGATGTTCTGGATTGCTCATATATGCTCATGCTACCACCTCAATGATTGAGATGCAGGCATATACAAAAAGTAATGAAATTAGAAGGGAAAGAAAGGACCAAAAAGAAAACGAAAAAGCCAAGCTTGAATAAGCTTCAGGGTCAGGGTCACTACCTTCGCTTGAGCCGGATGAGGTACTTTTAGTTGATTTAGACGCATTACCTTGCGAGTTTTCGGCCTGATTTTTGTGCGAGATGATACGTGCAAAAAAAACGCCCAAAGTTTTATGTCGATTGTTTTTTTTGTATAAAGAGTTTTTTTCATTGAAGTGTCCAAGAGCAGCTCGAATCCTGATGTTCACCTGTCTTTCCTGAAATATGGACTCAGCACAGGTTTGTCGCTGCTTACTAGAACGAACAACTTTGATCTTACCCACGACCCGTACTATTCGAGCCTTTGAGCTAGTTTGCGCAGAACTCTTCAAAGAATTAGACATAATGCTTTATCTCCTGATTTAAAAGTGGACGATGGAATTTAAACCTTAAAATACACTTATGTCAACGATGGATGTTGTTCTGTAATCTATTGATATTAAATGAAATCAACGCATATCAACGGTTATTTTTTTACAATATTTGCTTGCTGTAAGATCCACCTCTCAATTTTTTCATGCCATTTGCGCAACAGATCTAACGGACGACGGCGGTAGTGTTTTTCCGCCAGTGCACTTGGTTTGTGTCCCATAATTTGAGCAACAATACCTGTTGGCACTTCAACCCATTCAGCAAGAGTGCCAAAACTACGGCGTAAGCCGTGAAGGCTGATATGTGGTAACTCAGCTCGAGCTAACGCTCTGTTGTGTGCTGAACGCGGTTCAATAATTTTGCCACTTTTGCTGTTACTTCTGAAAACCCAACCCTCCTTATTTACGTCAGAATTTAGGAATTGCGCTAGCGCACTTAACATCTCAGAAACATAAGGAGTGAGAGGGATGATACGTTCGCCTTCGATCTTGTCTTTAATCCTCATGCTTGACCATTTGAAATCTACGTCAGACCACCGAAGTGACGCAATTTCTTCACGCCGTGCACCGGTGAGCAAAAGTACCTGGAGATAGGCCGATGCAATGGGATTATTGAGGCTACGTACGGCACTGAACCAGATTTTTAACTGTTCTTTTTGTAAGCAATCTCCCGCTTTACTCGCTGATACTGGAACCACTTTTCTCACGTTATGATCTTGTGCAATATCGCCATGGATTATTCCCTGATATTTTTTCTGGTAATTAGCCCATTTGATAAATGCACGCAACAGACGGTAGGCATGAGCAGTGACGGTAGGCCGATTTTGTCTCTCTGTACTTAGCCATGCGGCAATGTTCTCTGGTGTTAGTTCCGATAACGGTAGGTCGAGTAAGCTAGCCAATGGTCCAGCCGAGGTTGGGCCCCGGCCTCTTTTTTTACTTTCGCCTCCACGGCTGGACAAGTTAATGTGATCGGCAATGTATCGAGTAGAATATGGGCGTTTAGTTTTTGCGCTGATTCCGGTTCTCAATTCTTCAAGGTAATCTTCCCAAGCGCTTGTGAAGGTTACCTTCGTTTTACGAGATTCAGCCTGCTGTGATTCCGCTTCAGCAATTTTTTCTGCCTTAGCTATACGCGGATCTATCCCTGTATCGATTAATGTTTGCAGCCGCCTGGCTTCGGCCCTGGCATCATCAATCCTCCAATCGTTAATGTTGCCAATGGTCATGCGAAGGGTTTTTCCCGCATATACGCTTTGGAACACAAAAGCTTTTGTTCCGCGAGTTGCCCGACATGCCAGGGAAGTTACGTCCGCATCCCAAAGAAATGCCTGGGTCTTTCCTTCAGATAAAGCAAATTTTCGAATGCGCTCGAAGGTGAGTTTTTGTCTTGGAAGTGCCATTTTGGGGCTCCAGATGAGAAATGTTACATCACCATAATGTAATGGTTGGTGTAAGTAAAATGGGGGAATAAACATCAACACATGTCAATTTTTATCAACAGGTGTTTTTCATAACACAATGTTTTATAATGAATTGCTTGTTTTAAGAGTAGGTTTTTAAAGGGGTAAAAATATAATAACGTCGCATTCGTAATGCGAAGGTCGTAGGTTCGACTCCTATTATCGGCACCATCCATATCAAGTAGTTACGCTTCATTTGTACCTTCTTTATTTTCACTGTGGGACAAATCTGGGACAGCTCACCCGAAAATTAAATCAATTTGTCGCGTATTTTCGGTCAGGTGAGTATCGACGCTAAGGCGCCGATGTACCAATTCCTCGCTATGAAGCCAGTGCGATAACGCCACCTCTTATGGAGGTGGTCAGCAACAACTTTTGGAAGTGATATGGATGGAAACATCTTTTTGTTGTTTGAAAAATGAGTGCTTAAGACCCTTTTAAAATGTTCTCAAAATCAGCACTGCTTAAATCTGGTGCAGAGCACAACATATCCCTCGCCAATGCCCGGCGACGCTGAAGGAGTTCATCTAGCGTTTCTTCAAACGTCGTGATTTCAGAGTCCGTTACCGTGGGATAATACACATACACATCCTTTGTCTGGCCGATACGGTAAGCGCGGTCAGTTGCTTGATCTTCTTTTGCCGGATTCCAACAGCGGGTGAAATGAATAACGTGGTTTGCTTTCTGTACGTTAACCCCAAAACCAACCGCGACGGTGGAGAGAATGATCACGCCAAAGCCGGGTTGGGCCTGGAAATCATCAATCAGTCGCTGGCGGTTATTCTGACTATGACTTTTAGTGCTGGTGTCGCCGTTGATGATCACTGGACGGAAACCAAATCGCTGTTGAATAGCGTGTTGTATCTCGCGCTGAAGATCGCGCAGCTCAGTAAAGATGATTACTTTGTCTTTGCTGGTGTGCTTAATTTCATCCAATGTTTTCAACATCCAATTAAGCTTGGGTGAGGCTTCCCGATAGCGAGGTTCTGGGTTAACGACTGCCGGGTGTGCACAAATGAGTTTAAGACGATGCAATAACCCTAACATACCCGCGCCTGCTTGCTGCATTCCTTCACTAAGCGCCTGCTGTTGTTGCCAGTTCGCTATCGAAGAAAGATACAGTTGCCTTTGAGGGGCAGAAAGCGGCAGTTGCTTACAGCTGACGACTTCGATTTTTTGTGGCAAGTCACGCGCAACCTCTTCTTTAGTTCGGCGTAATGTTTGTGGTTCAATCAACGCTCGTAAACTTTCAAGCTGTCCTGTATCACGACCCGCTTCGTTCTCGATAGGGCGAACGTAGGATTTGCCAAATTCATTGAGCGCTCCTAAGAGACCCGGCTGAGCGAAATCAAAAAGGCTCCAGAGATCTACAAGCGTGTTTTCAACTGGCGTGCCGGTGCATGCCACTTTAAATCGTGCTTGTATCGCATTGGCTGCATGAGTAATTAATGCTGCCGGGTTCTTTATTTTTTGTGCCTCGTCACACACCATAATGGACCAGGGCTGGCGCCCCAGTGAAAATTCCTGATCGCGAAGTGTTTCGTAGGTTGTCAGAATAATTTTCGCGTCACCCTGCCAGCCGGGTTTAAGCAGATTTTTGATCCCCTGAGACTGCAGATGAGCAGGAATAGCCTGTTTCGGGTACTTCACCGCTTTGATGGTGTCGCCATACAATTTCATTACTGGAATGCCAGATGTATAGAAGAAATTGTCCAGTTCACGCTCCCAGTTATCCAGAAGAGAGACAGGGGCAACGATGAGGCTGGGTGGCTCGTCAGGGAATTTTTCAATGAACCAAACCAAAAAGCTCAGGATCTGCAGCGTTTTCCCCAGCCCCATATCATCCGCGAGCAGGCAACCTGTAGTTTCCTGAGGCGAACGAAGGAAAAGCTGTTGGAGCCAGGCCACGCCTTCACGCTGATGGTCTTTGAGCCGGATGTGTTCTTTAAGGCTCAGTGGAATTTCAGGCTCGGCATGACGCGCATTGAGGAGTGAATCTCGGCGCAGTTTAATGTAAACAGCTTCTTCAATATTCTGTTCAATTTTGAGCACTGCCCGGGCTGCTTTTTCAACAACGTTACTCTTTAAATCATGTGCTATATTTTGCTGCTTTTCCCAGTTCTTACTGAAGGTTTTCGCCGCATCCAATGGCAGTTCAGTCTCATTCCAGGGGAAGATGATATGCGTTTCGCCAGTCGCTTCTGCCTGAGTGATTCTTTCCTGCAGTTCATCGAAATGTTGCAGGTTATCTGGTTGCCAGCCATCCAGGGCTTCAACCGAAAATGCGGAGAAGTCGACCCCATCAGGGAGCCAGTTTTCACTTTGCGCCTTGGTCAGCCATGGCGAGGATATTTTTTCAAATTCACCAATGCCGATAACGCGATCGCCATATTTACCGAGATCAAGGACATCGTTAAATTCTTTACCTTCAACTTCCTGTTGCCAGCGCGACAACAGCGATTGGCAATCATGCCATTGCTGTTCAGTGAATTGACTTAGTTCCAGTTCGTAACCCTGCCAGGAACCTGCTGGCATTTGCGCAGCAACACTGATACCTAAGCTCTGAACAAATTTATCCAGTTCCCATGGTGCGGAGAAAAGAAATGTCACTTCCGGTTGTGGTATGGGAGAGATAGGCTCAAGTACCAGTTTAATATCGTCTATCTTGTTCTCATCATTTACACGGGGCTGAAGTCTGAAATGATGGAAGAAAATGTGGGCATCAAAAAGTGCTTGCTCATGTTCTTCAGGGGAAATAACACTGGCGGCATCTTCACCCAGGAAAGTATAGGGGTTGCGAACAAAGGAAAGCGCTTCACTACCGGCCACTCTACGCCCTGGGATTGCATGTATTGAATTCAGAACTTCTTTCACTTCAGGTGGGATGATGACATGGCTGAGTTCGCCATTCTCTCCGGGTATGCGATAGCTATCGTGAACCTGTGAGTTCTTGTCAAAACTGTCGAGCCAGTTAGCGGGCTGGTCTTGAAAGTGAGGTTCAATCTCGATAACCGCGGTATCAGCAACCGTAGCCTTACGAAGGCGTAATGACAACGACGTTGGTTTGATAACGTGCGTTTTTTCTAAATAGTCATCAAATTTTGCAGAGGCCTGTTTCGCACATTTGCGAATTGCGGCCCACCCCAACTGGTTAGTGGTTTCGCCTGGGGTCTGAATTTGCTGGGTACTAAGCTGCTCTATTGTCTGCAAAAGAGCCCAGTTTTCCCGTGATAACAAATGCTGTTGATTTTCATAATTAAAAATTGCGCCGGTACGATTGAAACGAATCGACTTACGGGTTGGAACCAAAGTCCATTCCGCAATCCAGACACGAAAATCACTATCGTTTAATGCCCCACGCGAACTCAGTCTTGCACGTAATGGTAATATCTCTGGAACGCCAATTAGAGGCAGACTGCTGGAGTGTTCCTCGTCCTCCAGTAGGCGATACAAATTATCCCAGCTCAATAACCAGCGGTCTGTTAGTGAAATCAGATAGTCTTCTTCGGCCAGTTGCTCAAGCCAGGATGCCAGAGCCCAAAGATCTGGGTCATCAACTAAAGATTGCGGAAAACTGAGTCCGTTTTCCTCAACCTGATACTGATTTCTCAGATGGTGTTCTATCTGCTGACGGTTTCCCGTCAGTTTACTTAGCAGACGTTTCAGCATTATTTGATCCAGTAGCGATGCGGCTCTTTGAGCACAGGGGCGAAACCCAGTCGAAGTAACTCTCTTTCCGTCGTGTCGTCGGGTGCTTTGAGCTGTACAGAGAGCACGCCACCTTTTTGTCGGTTATCGCTGACGATGCATGAGGTGTTTTCAACCAGGCGCTGTATTGCTGTATCCCGCAATGGATTGATGATTTTGATGTCAGATACCGAGGCGGGAGAGGGCGCTTTTTTATCTACAAATTTGACGGGCTCTTCAGCCATCCAGCGGATACCTAACTTACGCAATTCATCTTCGTATTTAAGCATCCAGCCGGTGATGCGGGTCTTGTTGTACCCTTCTGCTCTTGGGGTATGTGGAAGACGAAGAACATTACGATATTTATCTTTCAACTGGATATTAATATCTAATGAATGTGACTCAGGGTTAAAGGGAGCCTGACCCACTCGGTAGGCATACATCGCGTTCCCCGTCCCGGAAAACTCAACGAAAATGTAATCGTTTATCTGCATAATCATAGCATTATCGAAACTACGCCCACCACGCAGATGGCTCAGCCTTCCACGATTCTCCTCGCGGAATTTCACAAAGTCACTGCTACCATCGTGCCAGGCATCGGGTCCCATCACGATACGGGTAAATCCCATCTGGTTTGCGAAGCGCAGCCAGTAGTGGAGTCGTGCCTGATCGACATCGCCGTTGCCGCGTAGTAGCTCAAAGAAATGCATCAGGTCTTGTTTTGCTAACCAGCCCCGCACCATTGCAGCGACAGGTTCAGAAACATACTGATGCCACTTATTCTGCTGACTCTTGAGCTGCGGGTTATCCCAGTATTCAAGAGCTGCCTGTTTCAGGGCGGAATGAGCTTGATCGCGATAGGTTGAATGGTAATAGCGAGTCAGCGTTGCCGTAATAATGTCATCACGAAAACGTACCCACTGCGCGGCCAGGCTCAATAGCCAGCTGATTTTGTCCAGGTATTGAGGATCATCCAGAGTATCAAGCTGCGCCAGCAGCACCGTGAAAATACGTTTCCACAACCAGCTACTGTCGGGAATTTGCGCTATTTTCTCTAAAGATGATAGGGAGTTGCTCTCACCGGAAAGTAGTTGTTGTGATATCACACCGCCAGCCTGAGGCGTAAAAATGTCGTGATAAAACTCAATGGTTTTCATCCACGGTTTTTCTCTGCGGATAGCGGCTTTTACTACTGAGTATCCATGGGCGATATGACCACGCAGTACACACCAGTGTGGATTGATTTCTGGCGATTCGTGTTTGTAGGCAAAATAACTTGAACAAAGTGCCGCCCAGTCCTTCCGTTTCAGTGTCCTGGATTGAATCTGTTTTTGAATAGCGCTGTCGACGCGGGGGAAGAGTGTATCATCCTCCAGTAATACTGGCCTGTCAGGGTAGAGCGGATCGGTATCGGCGAGGCCATAAAACACCATTCGCCACTCACGTTCGGTCAGTTCTTCTGCAAGACGAAAACGACGCAGTGCCGCCAGCCGCATTTCATGTGGCGGGGGGGGGATTTTCTCTGCTTTATCAAATCGCTTTTCCATCTCGCGGCCAGCAGAGGCCAGCGCGTGGAAATCATTGCGCAGAAAATGCTCCTCCTGCTGGCTGGAAGAGAGCTTAGCTGCAATGCGCTGCGCTAGAGAACTCAATGCGGGCGTCATTGCGGCATTACCAGCTGGCAAACTTCTTTATTCACAACAGGCGGGAAATCCACCTCGTCTGCAGCATGCTTATCTTTCAGCCCGAAGAACTGCATACGCAACTCGACGCGACGGCTGGCTTCTTTGCTCTCTTTCGCGTTGTTAAACGAAACGCCCCCCGCCAGGAAAAGCTTACGAATTTGGATCTGCTGTTCTGCAGAAATGTTTTTTTGTAGAGGACTGCGGCTATCGAGCAAACTACACATGACCCATTCAGAACGCTGTAGGGAAAGATGCAGGTTATAAAGGTACGAACCGTCGGTGTCGGTAAATCCTTCAATGACGATTTGCTTAAACCACTTTTTGCCTTCTTCACTGTCGGAGGCTTCAAGTACAAGAGGAACCACATCCTGTAGAGCTTTTTGTCCTTCTACGTTCAGGAAAAATCGATTGTGATCGAAACGACCAGCTTCACCAAAGCTGATGCGGTTATCGTGGCAATCCACCACGATGGTTTTGTTTACACTGCGGGCATGCAGCTCCAGGCGCTCACATAATCTGGCGATGTCCTGTCCCCTGACTTTTTCTCCTTGCTCCGCGCGTTGAATGCGTTGTGTAACGGAGCTTAGCGACGCGACCATCACCACCAGAAATAGCACCATCATGGCGGTCATCAGATCGGCGTAAGAAATCCAGAAGGGCTTCTCAGCTTCATCACTGCGGCGCTTTTTAACGCCAAATGCATTCCCAAACATCAGCTGTCACCTCCTCAGGCACGCACGCGAGACAGAACATCATCAAGCTCGCTGACGCTTTCACCGATCTGTTCGACAGAGCCTGCAAGCAGATTAGAGGCTTTCGCCATTTCGACGTCCAGTTTGCCCAGCGTTTTATCCAGGCTGCGCGAAACGCCCTCTGAGAAGTCTTCAAAGCCTTTCCCGAGCACATCGCTGACATTTTCCATAAAGGTCTGTGCTTCACGGTTATAGCTCTGCAAGCGTTCACCGTGCTGTTTGAGATCGGTGATAAATTGGCTGCGGGTAGTCTGTTCAGACTGAGTGTTGGCTGCAAGCAGCTCCAGCATGGCAATGGATTTGCTGACGGCTTCACGATTGTTCCGATAATCGGCCACTACTGAACTGAGTTCGCTGGTTGCAAGGGAGAGCGAGGAGCCCGCCGACTGCACTTTATTCAATACGTCAGCCGTGAGGTGATTCGCCTCCGACACCTTATCGCCTGCGTGTTCAAAACGCTCGGCGGCAACACGCATTTTATCCGCGCCGTTTTGCATATCCTGAATCTGTCGGTTGGTCTGTTCTGCAAGTTTGTTCAGCGTTTCGGTGGTTCCCTGATGCTGACTAGCAACGGTTTCAATCAACTGTTTGATCTGATCGTCTACTTCACTCATCACACGCTGCGTCTGTTCGTGCAGAGACTGCTGGTTAGCCTGCTGGTTCGCTGATATCTGTTGCTGACCCTTATCTATCTGGCCAAACAGACTGCCCAACTGTTCCCCGAGTGCTTCGACTGAGGCCGCTATTTTTTCCATGGTTGCGCTTTGTCCCTGCTGCACTGAATTCTGAATGGCTTCAATAAAGGCGGACATATGTTCTGCCTGCGCTTTTTCTCGCGCTTCGCTGTCGGCAAACATTTTCTCAAGCTGCCGTGCCATCCGTTCACCGGCGCCTTCACCCTCAGCGCCAATTTTCGCGACAGAGGCTTGTAAGCTGGTCAGCATGTCATTCATACCAGCCTGCATCGCCTGTTGTCCGGATTTCATTTCAGAGAGAAGCTGTTCAATCAGCTGTGCACTTCCCTGACGGGAATCGTCGCTAACCTGACGCATATCCTGTAGCAGGGCGGAGAATCCACTTTGCATCGTCTGGATAGCCCCGACGGTTTGCCCCATCATTTCGTTGAGATTCGTAAACTGCTGGCCAAAGGTGGTATCGAGCTTCGCCATAAATGCGGTCAGCACATCCTGCAGCATGTTCTGTACCATGCCGCTTTGATCGCCGCTGGCGGTCTGTACCGCACCCGCAATTTTATCCAGCGGAGACTTCAGGCTATTTTCGATTGCTCCGCTCACCTGGTCGGCAAACTGCGCGCCTGATTCGCGATAGGTATTACTCAATGTATTCGCGAGGCGTTCATTTTCAACTTTCTGGCTTTCGGCGAGATGCAGCAGCATATCGCGAAGATCGGTGACCAGGCTCTCTTTCAGATGGCGTGCCTGGGTAGCGCTTTCGTTACTGGATTTCACCAGCGAGGCGAGGTATTCCTCGCCCACACCGCTAACGTAGAGCTTGTCGATAGCGGCGGTAAATTTTTCGAGATACTTATAGCACTTGGCTATGGACAGTTTTTCCAGCCATGTGACGAAAATTGAGGCGGCAATAGCCACGGCAGAGCCAAGGAATGCGTACAATACATCGTGCAGCAAATTATTGACGCTGCTGGTAACCTGCTCTGGAGTGCTGGGGTCGAAGTGGTTGAGGCCAATCATCAGACCGTAAAACGTACCGATAATCCCAACACCGGTCAGAATACCGGGCAGGTGTTTGAAGAATTCGGTATTAAGTGGAATATCGACTAACTGTTGCTCAGAGAAGTAGCTCGAACTTGGCGCAGTGGCACGTATGCGGACGATTTTTTCCTCCCCATCTTCCAACTCACTCTGCGGGTGTAACGACTCTTCAAACTCATTCCACGCATGTTTGAGTTCTGGACGTTTAAAGAGATTTTGCAGATGTGCAAGCTGTTCCCTTGGGGAGTTGCTTTCAATGCTATTAATTGATTAGGTGTATTTTTTCAGACTGTTAACAATTTTAATGGCCCGAAGTAAATAAAAGAAAATAAAGCAGGCAACGGCCAGGCATACGATGCTGATTACAGTGAAGGGCACATTATGCGGCTCCACAGATGTAAGCGTCACTAAAAAGGAATTAAGCCAGGACATATTTTTTACCCGTTGAATATATTAATCAGCATTCAAATTATCATCGACAACATTTTGATTACCTTTAATCAAAATTTATACGTTGTGATAGTCATCGCCGCGCCATGATCCGCAAACAATCCCGACCGTTCAGGGGATGAACGGTGCAAGCAAGGAGCGCTAATGGAATGGCGGTTTAGTTTCCTATTATTTAGCGATCAAAAGCAAATTTCTTTACGTTGTTTCGTTTGTAATCATTAACGTTCTGGGTATCTTTTTGCGAACTGTATTCCAAAAATGAATTTGCGATAAGACATTTTTGCGCTTTCGCTGCGATCGACTTCGCAGATTTTCATGAACAACGCCGAGCAATAGTTCCTGAATGAGCTGGAAGTGGAAGATTACTACACTAAAAAGAACATCTTCTGGGTGCCAAAAGCCGCATGCTGGTACACCCTGAAAAACAAAGCCATGCTGCCGACCTGCATCGTGCTGTGGGTAGATGAAACCACGGGGAATTATGTCAAGCTGGGCTCTGTTACCTGGCTGGTAGACAATCCGCTGGATGGAATTGAAAAAAACACCCCGAAGATGAACCTCATCAGCCAGTTTTTGCCAGGCACGAGGTTTTAACCACTCTGATTAATACCTTCGCGGATGCTAACTTCAGTTACCGTGCGATTAAAATCGCACAGGTGGTTGAAGTGTTGATCCTGATGGCGAAAGCGTTCCTGGAGGCGATGACGCGCGATGATACGTTGGGCTTAAACCCATATGAAATTACCTTCTACGATGCATTGGCAGAAAACGAAAGTGCGGTGCATGAATTCGGCGATGAAACGCTCAGAAGAGCGGCTGTCGAGGTCACTCGACAGCTGAGAAAGTCAACCATCGTCGACTGGCTGGTGCGTGAAAGCATACGTGCACGGCTCCGTATTGGTGTTCGTCAGACTCTGCGTAATTACAAATTTCCGCCAGATTAAACTACGGGGCGGTAGAGCTGATTCTGAAACATGCCGAAGTGGGGTCGAACAGCTGGACGGTGAAGAGCTTTGCCAAACTAAAGACCAGCTACACTTGGTCTTTTTACTTCTGTTGCGATCAACTAATCTCAACCCTGTTTTTCCCCACCCGTATAAATATCAGGCCGCGTAATCGTCCAGGCATAGTTTTCCCTGTTAACGGGCTCGTAGCCAAATTTCTCATAAAGCCAGGGCGCGGTGGTAGTAAATAACATGATCCTGCGAAGCGGCTCAAACACGGGGTGACTGTGAATGCATTCCATAACCCATCTTCCAAGCCCCTCACCCTGATAGTCTTCAAGTATATAAACATCGCAAAGGTAGGCGAAGGTTGCATAATCCGTTATCAGACGAGCGAAACCAATCTGGTTTCCATTATGGTAAACGCCAAAGTTAAGACTGTTTTCTATTGAGGAAGAGACTATGTCCAGGCGAATACCTTTTGCCCAGGTTGATCTCGTCAGATATTGATGGATGGCCTGCACGTCCAGCTTTTCTCTGTCTGTACTCACCAGGTAGTCATTCTTATACCATTCATAGTTGTCTGAAATACTCACGTTGGCTTCATCCCGGTAGAGAGAGGGAAATCTACCTTATCATTCGAATACCAACTTGTAATGCCTCATTCGTTCAGAACTGGGAACCAGGAGTTGACCAGTCAGGGCGTTTCACAAGGCAAAAAAGCCTTACCGCCCCGGAGGGGGCGGTAAGGGCAGGCGAAAGTGAGGCAATATCCTGGACAACGAAAATTGGTCATCCACTTTTTCTTCAGGCTTCTGCATAAACACGCCATCAGACTATTACCCCACGGGTTTCGACAACGATTTATACTCTGTGTGATCCGGTTTCCCCTTTAGGCGGTACCGCAAACGTCCTCCTGTCGTGCCATTAACGCAAACACGCCCCAGCCGAGGTATTCCCGCGTGTAGGTCACATGGCGTTCAGGCGCGCTTTTCAGCTCCGCTCGCACCTCCTGCGCAAAGTCATCGTCAGGGTGTTGCTCCAGCCAGCGACGCAGTGTCATCCATTTCGCGGCTTCGTATCGGTCCCAGCCTTCCTGGTCGGCCAGCACCATTTCCACCAGGTCATAGCCTTGCTGATCGAAAGAGGCGACGAGGTCGGGCAGGGTGAGAAAGTCTGCGATGGACGAGGCGCCACAGGCCCGAGCGACCTCATCCGTTGCGGGAAGCCGCCGCCAGTAAGGTTCGCCGATGAGCATGATTCCCCCGCGCTTAAGGCTTTGTGCCAGCAGGCTCATCGTTCCGGCGACGCCACCTGCAATCCATGTGGCGCCAATACACGCCGCCACGTCACATTTTTCATCCGCAACGTAACCTGCCGCGTCGTTATGAAAAAATTGAACGCGTTCGGCAACGCCCAGTTCCTCTGCGCGCAGTTTGGCCTGCGTAGTAAAGAGCGGGCTCATGTCGATGCCGGTGCCGGTAATCCCGTGGTCACGTGCCCAGGTGCAAAGCATCTCTCCCGAGCCGCTGCCGAGATCGAGAATGCGCGTGTCTGGCTTCATGCGTAACACGCGGCCCAGCGTGGCGTACTTTTCTGGCGTAAAGGGGTTATGAATGCGATGTTCGCTTTCGCTGACGGTAAAAATACGTGGGATATCCATATTCCTCTCCTTAACGATTGTCAGGCTGAGCACGAACGTTGTTCAGCCCGGTGGTATTGATGCGGTAGGGCTGACCCTTAACGGATTTGATCAGCTTTTTAGTTTTGAGTTTTTTAAAGACGGCGAGCGTGCAATCAGACAGCAGCAACCCTTCGCGGCTGTAGCATTCCACGGCGGTGACGCGGCCGGACGTATCGCGGACGTGCACAATACGGCCACCTTTGGCGAGAACGTGTAAGGTACGTTGTTCCTGACGGGATAAATTCATACTGGAAAACCTGTTTAATCATCATGTGCAAAACGTGCAAACACACAGCGGTGCCCGCATTCGATTTCGGCGCATTGATAATCAGTCCGGCCTGAAAGGTCGGGGAGCTGATTATCGGATGATTACATTCTCCAGCATCAAAGCCTCGGGTTGAGTTGAAAGGTATTTACGGGGTGAATGGTAACAGCTGGTGAGGGGATGTGAATACCCACGGCTGAAAAGTGTGATCCCGGTGGGATCACGCTGCACCGCTTTTTATTTTTTTGTCGACTTCAGCCTGCGGTTTTCCGAACAGATAGCCCTGCACGAGGTCGCAGCCAAGCGCCTGAAGACGTTCGAGCTGAGCTTCGGTTTCGACGCCTTCTGCAATGACCCTCATATTAAGACTCTTCGCCATACCGGCGATCAGCTTAACGATATTCAGCGCTTCATCTTGCGTGGATATGGGATTCACAAAGGATTTATCTATTTTGATTTTATCAAAGTTGAGTTCACTGAGCCGTGAGAGCGATGAATACCCGGTACCGAAATCATCGATCGAAATTCTTACCCCCAGCGATCTGAGCTTTTTGAGAATAGTGACTGGCGTGTTGCTGTCACTGAAGAGTGAAGACTCGGTGACTTCTAACTCAAGGCGATTGGCCGGTAGCCCAGTCTCTTTCAGAATAGACTGCACCATCGCCGTAAAGGATTTCGTGCCTAACTGAACAGGCGAGACGTTCACCGAGATCCGTGCCGGAACCGCCCAGGAAACGGCCTCCCGGCAGGCAAGCTCAAGCACATTTTTACCGATCTCATTGATCATCCCTGTTTTTTCAGCAACAGAGATAAAGTAATCCGGCGACAGTATTCCTTTCTGCGGGTGTATCCAGCGAATAAGTGCTTCATAGCCGTAAATATCATTGCTGAATGCATCGACAATAGGCTGGTAATACACCACAAATTCATGGTGGTCGAGCGCCAGCGCCATATCATGTTCAAGGGTTCTGCTTTCCTGCAGTTTTTGCAGCATCCACTGAC
>OKPS01000107.1_pt1 | contig 29263 bp, 53 predicted proteins | sample 1614261 | NCBI WGS metagenome assembly OKPS01 (sample SAMN04436919, study PRJEB24849) | human gut metagenome | biome: human gut; feature: NICU; material: stool | host: Homo sapiens | place: USA: Saint Louis, MO | collected 2012-05-11
GAACCAGTCATGGGTTAAGTGATAAAAAGTGTATGGAAATATAGGGGCCAATCCAGTGATGTTGACCTGCATAGGCATAGCTATTTCTCCGCCCAGGCGTAACCGCGCGCCTGCATCGATTTATATTCCTGTTTGAGTTTCGTGATGGTTTCCGGGTATTCCGGATTACCGTCCGCATCCACCAGCACCGACTGCTGGCTGCATTTGCAGTTGATGGAGTTGCCATCTTTGCTGTACCAGTCACGCACCTCTTCGTTGGTGTAGAGGTGGGCATGGCGCACTGCGTGGGTATGTCGGGTTGTCGGTGACAGAGCCGAGATGTGAACCAGAAGCGTTTTAAGGCCGTAAAGGTCATTCGCCTCCTGGTCTTCATCCCACTTAGCCCGGCGCAGCGCGGTAGTCACTTCAGTGCGCGCTATCCTGTTAGCCCGCCGTTTCTCGATGCCGGTCTGGTCGGTCAGGTTGCGGGCAATGTCCAGTGGATTGAGACCACGCCCAACACCATCAGTCAGTACTCGCGCCATATCTCGCTTAACGTCAGCTGTCAGCCCCTTCATTTCCTCAAATACACGCGCATGCACCAGCGCCATACGTTGCTGATATTGGTCGCTTGCGAGGATGGACGCTAACGACTCACGACCAGCGGCGTACACCGGCGACTGTTGGCTGAGGTTGTAGAACGACTGCCCGGTCCCTTTCTCCGAAGCCAGATCGATGTACTCGTAAAACCACAGGTCGTAATCGCCACCTTCAAGCAGCACCTGATCAACCAAGTAACTGGCATCGTTCAGAATGATGGAGAGAAGCGTTGGGTTTAGCTGGTATTCGTATCTGGCGTTTACTGCGAGGGATGAAGGTATTTTGTCGAGTGCTGATTTGTACGATTTGCCAATCTTATTCATCCGCCTGGCGAAGTCTTTCATTGCCCGGCGTTCCAGCGCATCGGCTCCGGTCGGATCCTGATAGTTACGCGGTAGAATTGGTGGCTTCGCCTTCTTCGTCGCCATCCTCTTCTCCTAACGGGAATTCATCGACATTTTCATAACCGGCAGCTGTGCGAATTTCTTCACGACTGAACGCTGGATTCTCTCCGCTGCCCTGGAACGTCTGGTTAATCTCTGCCATGGTTTTGGCATTGGCGAGCTTCTCAGTGCCAGTCTGTTCGTTAAGGTCATCCCAGATAACAGTCTTCTCGCTGACTGCATCAATAATCTTCAGGTCGATAAGCTTGTCGCAGAAGTCCTCTATTTCAAAAGACAGGTCCACGCGGCGCGACTGACAACGAGCATTAAAGTATTTCTGGTCTTCGGTACTGGAGCGCTCAGCCTGCTGATTACCAACCAAAATGCGCGTCGGGATATCAACTCCGGCGGCGGCGGTCTGCAGGTTTACGTTATAGGTCGCTGATGGATCAGCAACAGCAGTGACCAGCGGTGTGACTGTGGCCCCCTGGGTTGTCATCAGAACATCGTTACCACGGTTCATTTCCCCGGCAACGTCGTTAAACTTATCCTGCAGCTCGTCAATGCTCACGCCATAAAGAGACGCAAGATTGTTGAAGTCGATTTCCTTCTCAAAATTGACATTAAGCTGGCGAGCGGCGTTCTTCAGGAATGACTCACCAGACCCGCCTTCTACCTTCTCAAGACTCACGAAGGCGTTATATGCTGGCTCAAGGAAGCCAATAGCATCGTCTGAGTAATCGCCAAGGATGAAAATGCGATCGGGGTGGATGTTGACACGGCGACTTGAACCATTCGGCAACCGTTCGGCGTACTGCCACATCTTAGGCTGGCCGTACGTCTTCGAGTTCAGGCCAGTGTCCCACTCGCTCACCGTAAGCGATCCGGCCCACGCCACCGATATTTTCTGAAGACCTCGCCCTTTGGTTACCGGAAGGTTCCAGTCTTTTTCATCGCGGACGTGCAGAAGGATGCCAGCATAACGGCCCACCAGACGACGGCGATCGGCCTCAGAGAATGAGCGCCAGAATCGGTTGGTGAATACCTGTTTGGCCTTTTTCTCCCAGGCGGTTTCGTTTTCGCTCTCGTCGGCATCGTCACCCTCGATGATTTCCGGGTTAGTCTGCCAGCACTTGCCCACCAGCTTCTCAACTGCACCGTGAGCGATACCGCCACGGCGGTACAGGGCATAGAGGTTTTCGTAGGTTACCTGCTCAGGGAATCCATATTCGCACCATGCGGAATGGCGCTTATTATCCAGCCCCATTGTTGGCGCCATAAGCCCCATACGGGCGCGCGCCATCCGCGCATCGTTCAACGCATGGTTGACGGCGAGAGTTAATTTGTCAGTCATGGTTTGTCCGTTTGGTTAGCGAAGGCGTTTCGGAATCATCATCCCGGCCATCTGGCCCTTACGCTTAATGTGACCGTCGAGGCTGTAGCGGATACCGTCCCAGCAGTGCTCATAGCCATCGGCGAGCTTCGGCAACACCTCACCGGTGATGCGGTCAGTTTTGTACGACCACATGCGAGCCTCACGCGCCACGTTCTTGCAACGCGGGTGGATAATGATTTCGTCGAAACCGCGAAGATGGGCGATACCGTCCTCAACGCTTCCCTGCCATTTTTCGGCGGCTGAGATGTTGAAGCCCTGCCGCTTGAGATAGCTTATCGTCTCAGGTCGTGCCGCGTCAGCCTTAATTGGCCAGTCACGCGATCCGGGGATTGTGTCGTATAGCTCTGGCATATGGTCGAGCTCTGTCTGCTGACCGTATGCCTCGTATTCGATGTACAGCCGGTTGTGCAGGATGAACGAGCGCACCAGCGTGTTAGGGTCTTTGGCGAAACCGAAGTCAGCACCGAAGAACAGGCGATCGGCCTCTTTCCATAGCTGGTCCGAGAACTCAGCGATCCGGTATTTTCCGGCCAACACCTGCTTATCAGAGTTTTCGAGGTAAGCACCTTCCCAAACCCACGCGTATGTTGCCGGGTCGAGGCGGCGCTGATCGTTCTGCCGCTCACCTTCCAGCACGTCAGGGAACCACGGGTTATCCGTGTAGTTCATCTCAACGGTGATACAGTCGTCGCCAGCCTCTTTACGGAAACGCTTATCCGTGGCGCTGCCGTCGCGCTCCGGGTTCCATGTCACCCAAATCTCTGAACCTTCCTCACGAACGGTCGGGCTCAGCTTCTGCCAGGCTATTTCGCTGACTGATTCAGCCTCATCAACCCAACAGAGCAAGATGCGCGCTTTCGACTTGATGCTGTCGAGGTTATGCCGCAGACCGCAGAACACGTAGTTAACGCTCTTGTCGATGGTGCGGATGTACTTCTCGCCGATATCAAAGTTGGAAGCCAGCCAGGGAACAGACAGGATAGCCTGTTTCACCTCCTGCATACTCGACTCTTCAAGCGAGTTCATGAACTCACGCGCGCAGAGCACCACGCCGCTTTCACCGTTCATCATCGACTGATACGCCTTTACGGCAGTCATCAGTGCGAATGTGCGCGTCTTGGCGCTGCCACGTCCACCATGCGAGCACCGGTAGCGCTTATTCACGGCGGTGAACAGCGGCGCAAGCTTGGCGGGGATCGGCAGTTGAACGGCTTTACTCATGCTTTCGGCTCAACGGGTAACAACTGGATGATGGTCGGCTGCGGAGTCATGCTGCCATCAGGGCTTGAATGCTCGATTTTCTGGCGATTGGTGTAGGCATCGCCCATTTCTTTGGCGGCCTGCTCGATAAGTTGAGAGGTCATGCCGTAGTTCTTCATCTTTTCAGCATTGGTCGCCATTCGGTCGAGAACGCGCAAACGGTACGCTTTATTTGCGATCGGAATATCGGAGATTTCATTCTGGAAGCGTTCGCGGGTGGCATTGAACATGTCCACCCACTTCTGCGCCAGCCCCCTGCCGTTTGCTTTCGTCGGGTCGTGTGATTCGACCTGCTGACGAGTGATGCTCAGGCCAAATTCTTTTTTGACCAGCTCAACCACCTGGGATGGGGTATCGAAGCAGGCAAGGGACTGAACGATGAAGGCTTTGACCTCACCTTTCAGTGTCGCCATGGATTACCTGCCTGTCATAATCAGTCATATTGTTAGGCCAGCTTTAACATGCATGTGCCGCATGACCTGGCTATATCGATGTGAGCCACTTCTGCTGGCGCATTGGCCGCATCAACGAGCTCCTGCACTTCTTTGCTGGCTCCGTATCTACGTACGACACCAGTGAATTCTTCGACGTCGTGGCCGCGCAGTGTGAGCACTGGCTGCCCGGTCTCTTTGTTGAACTTAGGCGCTCCGAAATCATCGGTGGCCTGGGCAATGTGGTAAAGCTCATGCTCCACCAGAGCGCAGAACTCAAGGTCACTGCATTGTGAGCAGTAATTAGCCGCCAGCGTGATGATGAACTTTGGGATTCGCCCGAACCATTCATGCATCTGCTGTTCCATTCTGGCTTTCTGCCATCCACCGGCGCGTAGCATTACCTGTTCAGCCTGACCGAGAACGTAGCGCCCTTTCTTCGCAAACGAGTCAGAGGCCCACATGAAGCAGAGATCAGCCTCTAACAGGTGTTCGTGGTCAGGGTTATGGATGCTGCCGGTATCGCTGAGGATTTGGCGGTTTATCCACTCATGCACTTCGTTAGCGGGGATCAGCCTGGTGTATGGCTGCCAGTTGTCGGAGGCGATGAAGTTAACTGGCGGATAAGGCCTGCGCTCGTCATCGTTAACCATGGGTTACTCCGTAGTTTGTTCGGTCTGTTCTTCCGGTACTGGGGTAAACTCCACTCGCTTTACATCAGCAGGAGCGAAGTACAGCCACTGGCCCGTTTCCGTCGCCAGCGGCACAAAGCCGTTAACCAGCTCAGGCTGACGTCGTGACATCTTGCCCGTGAAGGTTTCGCCTGTTTGGGTGGTTAGCGTGATTTGGTAGATGTCGGACATTGAGAGCCTCTTTATCCGTTTGTTGGGGTATTGCCATTACGATGAGCCTACCCATGGTGATGGCAATAAAAAACCGCCATCAGGCGGTTAAATTTTGAGATTTAAAATTTTGGTGCTAAGCCATACTTCGGCGTCTTTATGTTAGCAGCCCAGACTTTGATATCATTCTGAAGCAACAAAGTGAAATCTGACTTGAGGTGGTTAACCATCTCATTGACCTTTTCGGCATCATTAACTGCAAAGTGCTCAATCCTGTTTGCCCCGACCGATACACACCTGTAAGTTGCAGGAACATCCTTCCCGTTCACATTAAGCAACTCCTTCTTATCTCCACAACTGCCATCGGACATATAGGACACCAGCATATTTGCTGCTCCCCTCCCGGGTTGAGAGATGCTTATCATGACAGGCAATCCCTCTGAGGTCTGCGTAATGTCGTAAAGCACTGCATCTTTCTGATACCAGGTATTGTATTCCCTTTCCTGAAAGGCTGAGTATGAGGGTGACGATATCGCCACCAGAAAAGCGATTGTAATAGATTGAATTTTCATCGGTTGTTATCGTTGTGTTTAGTTGAATTTATTATTCATATTGTGCTAAAAACAACAACAACCTAAGATTAATCCTACTATTTTTAGCGGTGCTAAAGTATCTTTTACCCAAAGTGAAGTACTCATTTATCTCAAACCATTACAGCATTATAAATGCCGATAATTTGCATTAAGTACAAATTTACCCCATGGAAAAGAAAAGAATCTGCAATAACTTCTCAATAAATTATCAGTACTCAAGAAAATCGCCCTTATTCTTAGTGAGCGTTTTTGAATGGACAACTGGTCTTTACGTTTCTTCCTTGATGTCTAATGACAAAGAATCGCTTATTAAGCAATTAGTGGAGTACGCCCAACTCAACGGGCAGGAAGAAATCCAATTGCGTAAGATAATCATCTGATTGATTAAACTGCTTATGTTTATAACCATTATCAAGCCCACCAGAAGATGAGCTTTGGAATGGTCACTTTGGCAGTCCGGGGATCGATATTTGCGCCTGCTGCTCAAGCCTTTCGATTCTTGCTATGAGTTGTGGCTTCTTGATTCTGCCCCAGCGGTTCAGCAAGCGGCCTGACATACTTGCAACATCCTTTTCCTTCATGAACTCCAGCATTAATTCGTTGTGCTCTCTTTGGTATGAGTGAGCCAACTCCATCAGTCTGTCACGCATCCAATTAAACGCTTTGATAAACGCCTCTTTGATGGCGGCAGCTTTTTTGCCGGTAAACGACATGATGATGTACATCGCGCCGTCTTTGGAGATTTCATATTCAACATACTGATTACCCTTGTGTTCATAGGTAACCCGCGAAAAGTTGCTGGTTAGAAATTCATTCGAACAGTCTAGCTTTTCAATTTTCTGAATGATGTGGTGGTGCTGCTTGTCGAAGTAAGCTGCCACCTTGCGGGAGGTTGTGATCACGCGATCACCAGAAACAGCCACCATGTCCCGGAAATCGAGATTAGCTAATTGATGATTCATAGCGTCTTTACCTTTTAGAAAGTGAGCCTGTTCGCACAGAAAAGCCGCCCCGAGATGGTCGCCACCATATACGGCAGTTCTCAGGCTCAGCTTTCTGAAAGACTCGGGATTGTTATGCGCTGCGATGCGCGGTTTACTGCGGGCATAAAAAAGCCCGACCGAAGTCAGGCTCTGTTATTTGGGTAACGAATCATTTAAGACACTGCTCTTTGATGTAGTCCTGCAGATAACCGACCTGCTTCGTCACTGTGGCGATTCGCTCTCTGAGGGTGAAATAATCCCGTTCAGCGGAGTCAGTAAGTCGGGGGCCGGTAGCATCGACCATGCCGCCGGTGCCGGTCTCTCCGTTCGTGGGGCAGTTTGCGTTGAGCTGCAGCCGCTTCCGACCAGCAATGACATCGCTATGCAGACGCTCAATGGTTTCTTTCGCATCAGCCAGTTCTCCGGTGTATTTGGCATCCAGCGCAGCGACATCACGCTGGCGCACCTTCATGTCATCGATGGTATTTTTCGCAAGGCTGAGATTCTCAATTGCCTTGTCGCGCTGGTCTTTGTAGGTGATGGCGTTATCGCGGTAGTGGTTAATGGCCCAGGCCATTGAAACCAGCAAGCAGATAACGACAGCGCAGATAATTGCGGTTAATCGGCTCATTTCTGGCCCCACTCGCAAACTTCGCGCTCAATCTCGCGCCGGGTGATCAGCCCCTTCCACTGTTTACCACCAGCATACGTCCAGCGCTGCAGTTCTTTGCATGCTCCAGGAACATCTCCGGCGTTCAGCTTCTTCAGCAGCGTGGAGCTGGCGAAGGCACCAGAGCCAACATTGTAGGTGAAGGAGTAAAGCGCGGCGCGGGTAGGTTCAGGGATGCGAACCTTGATCAGCGGGTCGATGGCATTTGCCACCTTTCGCAGATCTGCCTTCAGCAGGTTGTCACACTCTTTGTCGGTGTAGCGGTGACCGCGGCGAATGTCTGTGCCTGTGTGCCCATCGCAAACGGTCCAGACGCCGACCACATCCTGATAGGCGTAATAGCGCCGCCCTTCCAGTCCATCCGCATTGCCCAGCATTACTGCAGCAATGGTGATTGCTCCGGATCCACCAACAATGGCACCCACCAGCTTATTCCTGAGTGTCGGGTTCATCTCGGCTCCTGCTGCGGCGGTTGTCTTCGCGGATCTTGAAATAGAGATTCGTCAGATACGTCAGTACGGCAATGATGATACCCACCAGCACGCCGATAGCGTTCCACTGCTCGGGGCTGTAGGCATTCAACATGCCGTTTAGGATGCTCCCGGCTGAAGCGCCATAGGCAGCACCAGTGGTTATTTTTTCCATGCGATACATGCTCTCACCTCGCGTAGTTTGCGGGTGCTGTTCGTGTAGTGGGAAAGGCCGTCAGACACGATAGCTACGTGGCTTCTGGAATTGATTGTCTGCGGCCTGAATAAAAAACCCGACGACAGGCCGGGAAGATGAGGGTAAGACAATGTCGGCTCTCTGGCCGAAGGGTCCCAGGCAGTGGGTTCTGAGTGCGGCGTACCGCAAATAAAAAAGCCCCGCACGATGGCGAGGCTGTTAATTCTTTGTCGACCTACGAAGCTATGGCGACGATATCAGATTTACATGAAATATATGCGTTTCAATCCAGTTTTGCAAGACTTGAGTCTAAATTTGTCGCCTTTTGTTGTGAACGTGATCGCGTAACCTGCAATAAAGCCCCGCTATCCAGTCGCAGGAAGATGCTGCGCATCTCAACCCAGAGGTCAGTAAAGGTCTCTGACCAGTTTTTTGGCGTTACGCCAACCAGCGACGCCAGCGCCTGATATTCGTACGTCTCACGCCCTGCCAGCTCTGCTTTCACGTCCTGAGCCGCGAGCCAGACAAGCTTCTTCAGGCGCTCCATCGTTTTGCCGGCCACCTTCTTCGCGCCGAGCTGCTCCCGGAACTTTGCCCACGCCCACTGGGTGATCGCCACCTGGTACTCGAAGCGGATATTCTCGCTGTAGTTCCATAGCAGCCACGCTTTCTGATGCTCATCCAGCGACAGGACAGCGCGGCGCCACGATGCGGTCACGAACTCTACCGGGCTTACAAGAGCGATAGATGATCCCTTAGCACTGGACTGGCTGCCACTCATCGGTGGTCCGTCCGGGTTGACCTTCCGGCCGGTGATCGGGTCGGTGATTTTCTTCCGGCCCCGGCTGCGCGCCGTCGCGGTGAATTGCGCGTTTTCGGCGAAAGCTACAAGCTGCCCTTTCGTCGCCCCGCTCAGATCTGCGGTCGCCACAATGAGCTGCTGACGTACGTATTCCAGTTGCTGACTGTTCATGCGGCTTCCTTCTGTGGCTGGTTGGTTTTGGTCTGGCTGTGCTTTGCTACTGGCGGCAGGTTGGCGCGCTTAACGCTTTCTGCCTGATACTTTTCGAAATCAGCTCTGGTCATGATTCCACCACTCCCGTGCTGACTTTCTGTATTCAGGGTTTTCTGTCTGACAGATAATTTCCGCTCGATCGCCGCTTATCAGTTCGCGAGCTTTCGCATACAGCCTTTCTCTTTTCGAAAGCTGTGTCGTTTCATACCAGGTGCTGGCAACGAACTTTCTCGCTTCAACTGGAGTGAATGTCTTCACGCTGCCTCCCGCTGTTTCAGTGCTTTGAGCTTGACGCGGTACTTATCGCGGATCCGGATGAAGTCTTCCCGGCGGTAGTTGGTCATCTCATGGGGGCCATTGAGCCAGTCGACGTATTCCTGGCCGTAACGAGCGACCAGGCCAGCTTCGTATTGCTGCGCGACCGTCGCCTCTTTGGCGGTGTATTTGCCCGCTCCCGCATTACACGATTTGCACTGCTTATGGGCGTTGCGCTCTTCAAAGCGCAATTCAGGGTTAGCGCCGACCGTTTTGAAGTGGCCGCAGTCCCACTGGCCGCCGTGCAGATCCGGGGGATTGGTCTCTCCGCAGCTGATGCATGGCAAATCGGCGTCGCGCGCACGGATGTAGGCGTTGAAAGCCTGCTGTGCCTGCGCTTTGTAGTAACCTGCTGGCCGTAGCTCTGCCAGCCTCTCCTTACGTCGTTTGCGCCCGGCCTTCTCTGCCTCCTTCTGCTCTTTAATGCGCTTAGCAGCGGCTTTCACCTTCTCCTTCTCGCGTTCTTCCATCGCGAGAATTGCTCCGTGCTCCGGGCAGCACCAGCGGATCCGGATGTCGTGGAATTTCGGCACGAAGTATTCACCGCATACTTTGCACTTACGGCGGGATGGTTTACGCATGATTCCTCCGTGCCGCGAGACGCAGCCATTTCTGATCCACCAGGCGGGCGGTGTAGTCTTTCAGTGTCGGGATTTCGGACGGCTTAACCGCGACCTTGCGCTTGCGGCGAGCCGGAACGCGGAATATTTCGTTTGTGATGACGCGTGCGAGAGGGTTATTCATGCAAGCCTCCCGAAATAGTCGCCACGATAACGGACATCGCGAAGCTGGATGTTCTGGCTGACGACGAAAGCCTGGGTGTACTCAATCAGGCTGTTCATCCGTTTGATCCCCATCGATGAGGTGCTTTCGCGAATTGCCACCAATTCGCCCTCAAGCCCGGCGATAACCTTCCCCTGCCCGCCAGTGGCAATGGAGTGACCGGAAACCAGAATTGACTTCCATGACGGAAGCGACCACGCAGAGCCAGCCCACTGAATGCGATGCTTTGCCAGGTCGCCGCAAAGCGCGTGGAACAGTGAATTCTGAGGAAGGGTGCGCTTAGGGTCGGCAAAACTCACAACAAGGGGGAACTCTGCGTTTACAGGCTGCTTGTTGATGTAGTCGATGAGGTTGCGGCGAACCTGCTTGTCGCGGAGGTAGAATTTGATACTCATACGCCACCTCAGAGAGGTAACGCAGAATGCAGAAAATCGCAGGTGCATTTCTGCATCTGTGACAAGGTGAGGAGTTCATATTGTGGTCGCATTTAAGTCCCCTTAAATGCGCAGAAGTCACCGGAGTTGTTCAGGCTCCGATGACATGATTATGGACGGTTGATTCAACAAAATCAACGCGAGAAAAAGGCCTCCGGAGAGGCCCTGGCTGTCGATATGGGGATTCCCATATCGCTTGTATGGCAGTTACACCAAATCGGGCAATTTGAAGCCTGCCATGTCTTCCGCCCGGATTGGAGGCGATAGGCAGTCAGCAAACACCAGGGTGCCATCGAGCAAAATCACGAAACCCCACCCCATAAACAGGTTGGCACTACACCAGTCAGCCTTTAGGGGCACATCTGGCATCTTGTCTGGAAAGACTGGGTAATGCTCAGCCAGCCACTCCATTGCGTCGCAGCGATTGAGAGTATATTTGTCGTACATCATGCCTCCTGCTGCGGTGCTGCTGGATATGCACTGCCTTCCTGACCTGGCTCGTTGCTTCCGGTGCATGCATTCCGGTGGTCATTGGCGTGCGGGCAGCGTTTGTTGCCACACTCAGGGCATACGACAAAGCGACTATCACTAAAAGTCACTGGGCGGCAGGTTCGGCACCAGCAGTCTGGAGCGTTGAGAGCATCACGCTCTGCAAAGATTTTCTCAGCGTCGATTGCTATGCCGGAGTTACGGATGATTTCGACTGCATCGCGCAACTTGCAAGCCGTCGTTACAGGTTCAACCATATTGTTGGAGTCACCGGAATGGTCAACCATAGCGAGCTTATCCTCGGAATGGTCCGTTAGCGCTTCCTGATAGCGTCCAAGTTCCACGTACTCCTGACATGACCACCCGCCATCAATAAAATCGCGAGCTTCAACAGCATCGAAAGTGAACGATGTTTCACCGCCGGTTGGCGAGGTTAGGCCGTACAGGTCTGCTACCGGCTTAAACTGTGTGGCTGGAATATTTTCCGGAATATTTTGCGGTTCGTTTTGTGGTCGATCGGCACCCTGAAGCATGGCGGCGCGATAGGCGTTCCAGCCGACAGCTTTTCCGTGTTCAAACGAGCTGTCAAAGTCATCATCCATTTCCATCGCAGCGGGCACAGATACCGGCGCTGGCGGGGCGGCGCGATACAGAAGCACATCACCCATCTCTGTTCTGGATGCTGGCCATACGTCTGCATCAGATCCCGATTTGAGATAATCAAGATTGGACTGGTCAATGACGCACACCGGCTCCGCTTCGAGCGATGCCAGCGCAATACGCGCCAGTTCATTCAGGATTGCCACATCAGCGTGACCGAGGGTGTAACCAGCTTTCAAATCGGCAACTGCTTGCACAGCCTGTTTGTCGATGTTGCTCATTGGGCGGCCTCGCTGGTTAACTTTTCGAGAATGGCATCAAGAGCCTTACGTTTTCCGATTCTTCGTGATATGGGCCACGGATAGACCAGTCGGTTGTGATGGCGTCGACCGCCTTTTTAGCTTCTGCGAAATCCATCATGCTCATGACTGCACTCCTTTGCGAAGCTGGGCGGCGAAGTCACCGCAGATAGTTGCTGCTGCATCAAGCCCAATTTGTTCGTCCTGATAGCAATTAACAATTGCATTGCTAATTTTCAGGCAAGCTTCATCAACCGCACTGGCCCGCACTTCAGCCAGGAAAGCGTCGGTGGCCGGGGTGTTAAGCGTAAAATCATGTCGGCCTGATTTTAGGTATGCAATGGCGATCTTTGTGGCTGCGCACTCGACAGCGAATTTCTCTTTTTCAGCAGCCAGCGCCGCGCACTTGGCTTCAAGTTCTTCGTATGTTGGTTTCATGCGGCAGCTCCTTCAAATTGGTAAGAAATTTTAATTCCCAGCTTTTTAGCCATGGCATGCTCAGCGACGGCACCTTCCGACTCTTTCCACCCATGCAGCATGTGAATGGCGTCGGCGCAGCGAAGCATCGCCAGGCAGATGTCCATATACTCACGCTGAGATAAACCATCCGGGAGCGTGGCCGGATTTAATGCCACATGACCACCTGATAACATCTGCTGTGCTACTGCGTTAAACATAGGACGGTTGTAGTTTTCGTAACCCGTCATTGGTCCTGCGATGTAAATTTTCATACCCCTGCCCTCCCATACTTGTCTGATAACTCGCCCATTTGCCTGTGGATTTCCGCAAGGTCACACCCTGCGCAGCCCAGAGCTTCAGCAATGAGCTCTTCCTGCTCTTGGGATGGCCCGGCCTGCAAAATTTGATTGAGCCTCCTGCGCGATACGCCGCAGTGCTTGGCGATGCTGATAAGCGTTACGCCGTTATCTTTCGCCATGGTCTTAACCATCCAGAGGTAATCACTCCGTTCGCTCATGCTGCTTCCTCGCTAAATTCGATAACGTCTTCTGCCGTGATATCCAGTTCGCGCATCTCGCGCCCCAGCGCCTTCTCCATCCGCTCTACGCATCCACGAATGCGGGTCATCTGCACTTCCGGGAACTGGCTGCGGCTCATTTCAGTGAGAGTGTTGAACAGGTTGCGGTTCTTAGCTTGGCGGGCTTTAACCTTTGCGCAGGCCCGGAGAGATTCGCCGATCTTGCGACCGTCAGCACGGGCTGCTGCGCGGCAGAGTTCAAGTATCAGAAGCGTTTCAGGGAACTCACGGTACTGTGAGTTCATGATGATTTGCATTGCCGTTGAGTCGTTAGCACTCGTAATCATGGTCAATCTCCTGCTGCTCGCTATGGTGGAATGCAACCGGATCCAGTCCTGAGTAGCGGCTGCTGAAGTGGTAGGTCTTTTCTGCCCCCGGCGCATGGCGGGACTTCACACAGATGATTTCGGTGATGCCTTTCAGTTCGGTGTTTTCGTTGTACTTCTCATCCCGATACACCATGAAGATCACATCTGCCTCCTGCTCAATAACGCCAGACTCTCGCAGGTCTGCCGCAACGGGACGCTTATTAGCGCGCTGCTCCAGGTTTCGGTTCAACTGGGCCAGAGCGATGACCGGGCAACGCAATTCTTTTGCCAGGTTTTTCAGTCCAGTGGCGATCTCCCCTACGCTGCGGTTCATGTTCTCCGGGTCTGACATCCGCATTTTCTGAAGATAATCGACGATGACCACGCCCAGGCCGCCCAGCTTCTTGCTCATTCTGCGCGCTTCAGCACGCACCTGGTGAACGCTTAGGGATGGCTTGTCATTGATGTAGATCGGAGAATCGATGAACTCCTTCATGCAGTGACTAACCTTCCCCCATGCCTCGTCCATTTTTCCGCTAACCTTGCTCAGCAGGTCTTCTTTGCTTACTCTGGCCCGGTGGAAAGCGACTCGCTCAGAGATTTGTTCCACTGGCATCTCGAGACTGAAGAACAGCACCGGCTTTTTGTTTTTCAGGCCGACTGTCTCGGTCACGGTGGTGCTGAACATAGTTTTCCCCATGCCAGGGCGCCCGCCGACAACGATGAAATCGGTGTTGTTGAACCCGCCGAATGCGTTGTCGATGGTTGCCATGCCCAGCTCGGTTTTGTGCTTCCAGATATCGCCGCTGATAATCGACTGGATAGTCTCGAGGGACATGTCGATCCCGGTGGTGATGTGCTCGGTGCCGTAGTCGGTGTTGTGCTCAATTCCAGAGATGTCGGCCTGAATGCTGCCAATGATGTCAGCAATACCCTCGGTAGTTGGTTCGGACAGCTTCTGGATCCCGACCTGTAACGCCAGGGTCATACGGCGACCAAGGTACATTTCCCTAAGCTTCTCGCAGTAGCTGGCAAGGTTCGCGAACGACGGTGTGTTCTTGCTGCATTCAGCCAGGTAAGCGAATCCGCCCGCACTCTCCAGCGCTCCAAGGCGCTCAAGGTCGCTGGTCAGTGTCAGCAGGTCTATCTTCTCCCCGGATTCGTTAAGGCGCTTATAGGACCGCAAAGCCACCTTGTGAGGCGTTGCTGTGAAGTGGTCCTCAGTCAGCCCCTCAATCGCGTCAGTCGCCATGTCAACGCCGTCTGTGCGGCCCGCTGCGAGCATGATCCCGCCGATGACGGCCTGCTCAACGTACAAATCGATAAAACGGCTCATGCTTTGACTCCCTTGCGCTCACGGTGCTCGTTGATGGCCTGCTCGTAGACAGATCCCCAGTTCTTCGGATTCAGTATCCAGTCGAGAGTCAGCCATGGCTGATCGCCTCTGGTGCCAAACAGGGAAGACTTGCTAATTAGCTCGAAGGCCATGCCCATGTGCTTCAGTTCGCGCCAGTTGCCCTGGGTGGTTTTGCCGTTCCACACAGCTTCCAGGTCTCGATAGGCCGGGCGGCGGCGGTTCCACTCATGCAGCGAAACGGCCTTCGAAGGGAATTTTTCATTCCAGAGTTTGATGATCTCTTCGTGCGGACAGGCTGCCGGATTGCTTCCCTGGCCATCCGCCCATATCAGGGCGTCTGACAGGTATCCATCAAAGCGGGTCATACGGCACAGGTTCTCTGGCTTGAAGCTGTGACCCCAGTTCACATGGGCCCAGCGGATAACCAGCTTCAGCTCTTCGGCGGTGTAGCACTGGTCTTTGCTCTTCACTGTGGAGAGAGCTTTCTCAAAAGGTGCCAGCGCAGCACAACGACTACCCGTTAGCTCGTTGAAGTAATCCATCACTTCCTGAGCGAGTGAGTTTTCCCCCTGGGGGGATTTAGGGGGATCTTTTCTTTCTTTCTTTTGAATAGTTTCTTTTGTGTTTAGCTGAGTTGGCTTATGGGTATTAGCTGACTTGGCTAATGTTTCATTAGCTGTTTCGGCTAATGATTTGCCATTTTGGCTAATGCTGAAATTCCAGTCAGAAATCACCTTATTCACCCCGATCGCCAGGCCGTTGGTAACGATGATGTTCATTGCAATCATCTCGTTCTTGGCCTTGCAGACATGCGTATGGTGAATGCCGGTCATTGCTGCAATCTGGGTATTGGTAATGCGGTCAAACTTTTTCCCGAACCCGTAAGTTTTGCGGATCACCGCCAGAACGACCTTCAGCTGGCGAGCCGTTAAATCAGCAGCCATAACCGCTTCCAGCAGCTCGTTAGCGATGCGGGTATACCCATCATCGATATCTGCCACCTGACGCTCCACGACCGTTACAGACGGTCTGAAAGGTATTACTTTTGCGAGGTTATCCACGACCACTCTCCTTACGTTTCAGTTCTTCCAGAATGGCGCACATCTTCTCTGCCACAATCGGATTAACCGAGCGGATGAAGCGGTCGCGGGTAATGTTTTTATGTACAGCGGTATGGAAATAGCGTGGTTTTTTTGCCATTATTCCTCCTGCAATGAGTGCACACGATTTGCATTTGAAGGCCAGTTCTGTTCGCGCAGACTGGCTTTCGCCATTTTTGATACTTCCCATCACATAACTCCCGGCGCCATAGCGGCCAGACTTGTCACCACCGCAGCGATTGATTCAGTTGGCAGGAAGCGCAGCAGTGCTTCAGCAGCTTCTCTCACCTCTTTCTCAAGGCGTTGTATCGGCTGACCAAGTAACTTCGCCTGATGCGCTTCAGTGCACTCTTTCATGGCCTCGGCTATCAGTTCGGCCTCAGTCTTTGCGACCAGACCGAACTCTCTCGCCACTTTCTCGTTATCCCGCGCCATCACGTCGATAATGACGGGGATCAATAGCATCAACCCCTTGTCGTTCTTCGGGCCCGGATCGTTAATCATCCGGAAGAAGTTCTGCTTCGTGTTGTGTTCAGAACCTGCCAGTAACAACCCCTTCCCGCCGCGCGCCAGCCACTCTTTCGCAACCAGCTGAGAAATGTGAACCTGAGACTGGCCCGGCGTAGCTTTTTGCCAGGCCTTAACTGCCTCCCGTATTCGAGTTAGCTTACGGTTATTACGCGGAACACTTTGATAAATCGAAATCATCGGACGTTGTTCAAGTCCGGTACTCTGTTGATACGCAAGTGAATGCATTGCTTTCCCTTTCGTGGTTAGGGCCGCCGGTTAGGCGGCGTTATTGTCGGCCGGTGACGGGAACAGCGTCGGCAAATCAGGGCGAATCTGGTAGGCCTGAATCTCGCCACCAGTTGCTTTTACGATGCTGTTCACATGCTCCGGAGAAACCCTCGCTTTGTTGTGTAGCCACTTGTAAACCGCCTGCTGCGACACTGCGCACGCTTCACCAAGGGCTTTTTGTGACCCGACGATGGTGATAGCGGTTTTAATGGTTGGGTTCATAACAACCTCCATAGTGAATATAAACGAAGAATAAAACTATGGTTGTATTTAGTCAACAACCATTTTCGTTTGATGGAATAAAACCACGGTTGTACATTTAACCTTATGAAAACGACACTTGCTGGAAGACTGAAAGAAGCACGCGCGGCACGAGGCCTGACACAAAAGGCGCTCGGGGATCTTGTGGGTGTTAGCCAGGCGGCTATTCAGAAAATTGAAACAGGAAAAGCCAGCCAGACCACCAAGCTTGTGGAAATTGCTAACGCGCTCGGGGTAATGCCTGATTGGCTCAGCTCTGGAGAAGGGGCGATGCTTAATGACGGAAAGCAATCAGGGGCAGCTTTATTAACTAATGCAGCTTCGGACGTATTCCGCGTAGACGTTCTCGACCTCACTGTTAGTGCGGGACCGGGATCATTCATGATTTCTGAGTTTGTAGAAGTTCTGCATGCTATTGAGTTCACAAATGAGCATGCCCGCGCCCTCTTCGGCAATCGCGCACAGCATGATGTGAAGGTGATGACTGTAGACGGTGACAGTATGTGTCCAACGATTCAGTCTGGTGATCGCCTCTTCTTCGATGTGTCAGTGAGGAACTTCAAGGTTGACGGAGTATACGCATTTGTCTTTGGGCAGCACTTCCATGTTAAGCGTCTGCAAATGCAGGGCCTGCAATTAGCCGTGCTTTCAGATAACCCGGCTTACAAAGACTGGTATGTAACAGAAGAGAATCAGGACCAGCTCTACATCATGGGAAAAGCGCTGATCCATGAATCGATAGCTTACAACAAACTGTAGCAGTGGCCTGATGAGGTGTTTGGGTGATAAGAGAATATCTGATAGTAGGCGTGGTTACTTTGCTCTCGGTTGTTGCGATCGTGCTTATGGTGGCCTGATGAGACTTTTGGATAGAGACGAAGCTGCGGCTGGTTTAAGTTCCTTTCTGCGGAATTAAGATTATGATTTATGAAAAGGTTTTATTTGTTTATACCACTTTATTGCAGGAAGGAATGGCGGCTGCCGGTTTTAACACTCCAAACGTGGTTCTTTTTGATGTTGACCCACTTAAGATCTATTCATTAGTCGTAACCTGCGGATTTTTAACAGATACATCTAAAATTTACTGGAACGAGATTGACGTAACCTTTAATGATAAATCTGTCATTGATCCTGCATTCGATGGTGAAAGTACTTTCAACGTATTAGGTAGTGGATATCCAAACAAAGACCACTACTCCTCCGTTTCTTCTTTCTACCTGAAAGGCATAAGGTTAACGAACCCAGGTTTATACACTGCGAAGGTTTCCCTCTATGACAGCGGGGCAGACGGGAAAAAGGGAAATCTAATTGATGTTAAGGAAAGTCACTTTATCGTAGCGGGGGATTTTGAGTAGATGGGAGAGCTTTTTAAATTAAACAGGCCTAACCTTGAAAACAAAAATTATGCACCTCATAATACTGAGCATGGTAGCGGCAGTGGCGGAGGTGACGATATGCTTCAGAGAGTGAAAGAGCTTGAAACAAAAGTCGCAACCCTTGTAACCGATGTTGCAATCATCAAAGACAAGCTAGCCTCAAAAGAAGATATTCAGTCAGTAAAGACAGAGCTACATAAAGAGTTGAATGCTCAAACATGGAAAATCATTACAGCTCTAGTCATAACTGTGCTTATAGCTGTCTTTTCTAAATACTTTATCAAATGACCCGGGCGCCAGGCCGGGTTTTAATGCTTACTTCACAGCCTTACTACCTTTCCGCACCAACTCCGCCGCATCCCTGTTAGCCCCCTTACCTATCACGTTTCCCGTTTCCTTCCGGTACCGTTCCAGCTTGTCGATGATGTTTTGCTGGGTCATAGGTAAATCTGCCAGTGACAACTCCATGACCGCCCGCCCCATGGCGTGAACCATCATGTTCACTCTTTCTTCATCCAAGTCCATTACCCACTCCTTTTTGATGTTTTTTCAAACATACCATCATCGGAGCTAAAAATAAATTTCGTTTAAAAACAACCAAATAAAACCACATTAATCATTAATACAACTATTGTTGTTGACGATAAAACAACTATGGTTTTTAATAAGCCCATCGAAACGAAACATCGACAGCTGAGCGAAGTTAGCCAGCGGAGAAGTGGAGATTCGGTCAGTCGAACGGCGCGACAGTAAACCATGCGTCGGACCATAGGCGGGCTCAGGAAGAGCGGCAATTATGGCAAAACGAAAGAAAAGATTTATTCCAGTCCATTCGAAGCTGAGTGGGCTGTGCTGAATCACAAGAGGATTTTTTATGACTCAGAAATACATTCCGGCGTGTTTAAGAGACCTTCCTAAGAAGCGTCAGAAGCCACGCAAACAGGCGATTAAAGAAGCACAAGTTGAGGTCCTAAATAAGGCAATAGCATCGATCAAAGACGATATGCGTGCGTACAAAACAGAAGAGCATCGGCGCGGGTATTACCTGGCAATCAGCACGCTCTCACAGATTCGAGATGAGTTGTAGCTCAGCAGTTTACAGCGGACTGATAAAGCATTTCTCCCGCTTCAGCTGGTAACGACAGAGCCAGCCTCAAGCACCGGACGCCGATGCTTGGTGATGGTAATACTGCCATCTCAACCGCACAGGAGACGATGATCCTGTTCTGGTTGGATTGGAAAAGTCTTCTTGGCCCGCCAGCGCGCGGGCATTTTTTTGGAGGTTGCATGTTTGCTACTGACATCTCACTGAAATACGGCACTCATCAGCCAGAGACGATTCTGGAAACAATGCCGATTGAAGAAGCCTCCGAAATCATCAAGGAGAAGCTTCGTGATGAAGTGCGCCAGGAACTCGAGTGCGAGTATGGCGATCGCCTTTATGAGGCTGAAGAAGAGGCATCAAACTGGGAAAGCAGAGCTGATGACTATGAAAGCGATGCGACTTGCCTGGCTAAGGCCATAAGAGAGGCTTTTGAATCTGCCAGCTTTGAAGATGCAAAGGTGATCCTCCAGCGAGCGATGCACGACCATAAAGACTATTTCTGAAGACCCGCCACACCGGGTTTTTTCATACCTCAGTCGCTTCACCGAGGCGGCTTAGTTATGACAATCGGCGGCCATCCACCGCCCATTGAAACACTGAATAAATGCGTTGAAGTCTTGTATTAACCGTTCCGTTCGCCGCGATAAGGCCAAGAGGAAATCATGGTAAACCAGCAGCAGATCAGAGAGGCCCAACGGCTCGCGTCGTTCGCGGTACTCCATCGCAATGCTCCGGCGTGGGAAGAAGCAAAGCGCCTTTACGCCGTCGCCATCGGGAGGACTCTTCACTGATGGAAACTTTATTCGCACTCGTCCTGACCGTGGCAATGACCAACGGTGATTATCAGGATGTCATTCTCGGCGTATACGACAGCCCGCAGGAATGCAGCCAGGCGGCTTCAGAGCAGAAAGTGTCTGCTGAGTGCTGGCCGGTAGAAAGCATCCTCCGCAACGGCGAGTTCCCAGCGAAATCCATCGCGCAGCACTAACCACCCTATTCAACCGATCGGCCTAGCATTAAGCGGGCGGGATCTGCACATCCAAATTTCAGGAGAAACCATGAGCGAAGTAACGGACTTAACTGTCATCGAAATCAAGCCGGAGCAGGCGCCAGTGCTTTACGTAGCTGGCGGCCTTGACGCTTATCTCGAGCAAATCCGCCAGGCAGTAAACGAAGTGCCGGACCTGTCCACGAAGAAAGGCCGTGACCGCGTTGCCTCTCTGGCGGCGAAGGTATCCCGCAGCAAGACGGCAATAGAAAAGCCGGGCCGTGAGTACCTGAAGCGCTTGAAAGAAGCTGTGCGCCCAGCTGAGGTCGAAATTAAGCGATTCGTTGATGCTTGCGACGAGTTGCGCGATGCCACCCGCCGCCCACTCACCGAATGGGAAGCCGAGCAGGAACGCATTAAGGCTGAAGAAGCCATGAACGCGCTGCACGAAGAAGCGCTGGTAATGAACGAGAACATCGATTTGCAGCGGGCTATTCAGTTCGAAGCAGACCATGAAATGGCCCTGCTGATGAACAAGGATATTGACCGCGATCGCGAAGAACAGCGCCGCCTGGCGGAACAGGCTCAGCGTGAACGTGACGAACGACTTAAGCAGGAAGCGGCTGACAAAGCCAAGCGCGAAGCCGAAGAGAGGCATAAAGCGGAATTGGATGCTGCAGAGCGTAAGCGCAAAGAAGATGCTGACCGTGCAGAACGTGAGAAGCAGGACGCAATCGCAGAAGAAAAACGCAAAGCGCAGGAAGAAGCAGATCGCATCAAGCGTGAAGCTGAAGCGAAAGAGAAAGCCCGCCTGGCCGAAGAGCAGCGCAAAGCCGACGAGCAGGCAAAGCGTGAAGCTGACGTGAAGCACCGCAAGACGGTTGGCACCAACATCGTTAACGCGCTCACCAGCCACACCAGCTTAACCCGCGAACAGGCTATCGAAGTGCTTACCGCTCTGAAAGATGACCTGATCCCCTGCGCGAAAATTCATTACTGAGGTGAATCATGAATATTACATGCGAGTGCGTAGACATGCGCACATCTGTCGGCCCACACAACACCATCAAAGTTGAGATGGAAGGCGTTGTGCTGGCCGGCACCGTTAAAACCCGTGACGTACTACCCCAGCTCGACGGCGCAGAAGTCATCGAGTGGCTGGCTGAACAGGGATACGTCATCACTCATCAGGAGCGTGCAGCATGACGGCAGCAGAGCGGTGGGATGAAGAGTCATTACTGCGCCTTATGCGCGACGTGCTGCCGGAAAGGCCGGAGGGTGATGACGAGCCAGTTAACCTGGCCGCCGAGCGGCAGAACCCGGTCATTAGCTGGGATGAATTTGCGGGGAATTACACATGACAGATAAAAAAGTATACGCAGCCATTAGCGGCGTTGCTTCTGCGCTTGCTGAGAAGGGTATCAGCAAAGAAAGGAAGCAAGGGAGTCAGGTCAATTACGCGTTTCGTGGTATCGACGACATTTACAACGCGCTGGCCCCGGAGTTGGTAAAAAACAAACTCCTGATCCTACCTCGCTACACCGAACGCACCAGCGTCGAGCGAACCAGCAAAAATGGCGGTGCGCTGTTCTACATCACGGTTCGTGGTGACTTCGATTTCGTCAGCACCGAGGACGGCAGCATCCACACCGTCACCACCTATGGTGAAGCGATGGATAGCGGCGACAAGGCCACAAACAAGGCCATGTCGATAGCATACAAATACGCAGCGTTTCAGGCGTTTTGCATCCCAACTGAAGAAACGGCAATCGACGCGGATGCCGAAACCCATCAAGTGCAACCGGCAGATGCCGATCAAATTCTCGCTGAATTTACTCAGTACGCCAGTACTGAAAACGACAGCAAAAAATTGCAGGCGCATTACGCGACAACTTGGTCACGGCTGAATGGTTTTGCTGATCACCAGGCTAAATGCAAAGACGTCACCGGCATTCGACTAAAAGAACTTAAACAGGCGGCTTAAATGGCAAAGGGCATCAACAAAGTGATCCTCGTCGGCAACCTCGGGCAAGACCCCGAGGTCCGTTATCTTCCGTCCGGCGGCGCAGTGTGCAGCCTGACACTGGCGACATCTGAGTCATGGCGAGATAAAGCCACTGGCGAGCAAAAAGATCATACGGAATGGCATCGCGTTGTTCTGTTCGGAAAGTTGGCTGAGGTGGCCGGAGAATACCTGCGCAAAGGATATCAGGTCTATATCGAGGGTCAGCTGCGCACCCGCAAATGGACAGATCAGGCTGGCGTCGAGAGGTACACCACAGAGGTGGTGGTAAACGTCGGCGGAACGATGCAGATTCTTGGTGGCCGTCAGGGCGGTGGAGCGGCATCGGCAGGTGGAAGCACGGCGCAGGGCGGAAATCAGTTTAGCGGCGGCGCGCAGTCTCGCCCGCAGCAGCAGTCTGCACGTGCACCTTCTAACGAGCCACCAATGGACTTTGACTCAGACATACCATTCTAGGAGCCGAATATGAAGACCTGTTCCAGATGCAATCAGCAGAAGGAAGAAAGGGAATTTCAGATTAGAAGAGCATCCAACGATGGACTTTCAGCAGCATGTAAAGCCTGCTTATCAGATTACGATCGCAGTAGAGCAAACCTTCCCCAGCGAGTTAAGGCTCGCGCTGAGTACCAAAAATCTGACAGAGGAAAAGCCAGAGGCAATGCTGCAAAAGTCAGGTTCTCATTAAGAAACCCATGGAAAAGAAAAGCCCACATCATCGTGGGCAATTTTTTGCGCGATGGGAAGTTAATCCGGCCTGTGACATGTAAGACCTGTGGCGTTAAGTGCAAGCCGCAGGCCCACCACTGCGATTACAGCAAGCCAACCGAAGTTATGTGGCTCTGTACTTCATGTCACAGCAATTGGCACAAATTCAACACACCAATTTACCCAGAGAATGCATCTCCCGGTCAGGAGAAACCAATGAACAAATTTACCCCCGAGTATCGAAAATATCTTCTCCGGCCAATCCCTGACCGGAAGCTTTCACCCTCTGAGCGAGCAGATCGCAAAGAGCTTTACCAAATCATCCAGCAAGAAAGAGCCAACGACGATTCACCCCCTGCCCCATCCAACTACACGCCAGCTGACCCATACCTAAACGACAACCGCAAAGGCCTCTGCGGCGCTTCAAGGAGTGACTAATGACTCACGCTCACGACGACATCAGGGTTGGCACACTGTGCCTTCCCTTCATTGGTAACGGCTGGCTAATGCCATGGGGTGAAGTGGTCAGCAATCCATTTAAGGCGCAGAGACTCGCTGAGGAATATAAGGAAAGGCAGGAGGCGGCATGACCTATCAACTTCACGTCGGGCGTTGCGAAGACGTCCTGAAAATGCTCCCGGATAACTCAGTTGACGCCATCGTGACGGATCCACCGTATGGGCTCAGCTTCATGAACCACAAATGGGATTACGACGTCCCGACCGTAGAACAGTGGCAGGAATGCCTGCGCGTTCTCAAGCCTGGCGGGCACCTTCTTGCGTTCGGCGGATCACGTACCTATCACCGCCTTGTGGTTAATGCAGAGGATGCCGGTTTCGAAATCCGCGACCAAATTCTCTGGATTTACGGAAGCGGCTTCCCCAAGTCGCATAACCTCGATGGCGATTTTGATGGCTGGGGTACCGCATTGAAACCAGCCCATGAGCCAATAGTCATGGCGCGCAAACCATTCAAAAAAACGGTGTCGGCGAACATGGCTGAGCACGGTACCGGGGCGATCAATATCAATGCCTGTCGCATCCATACCGACGAGGCGTTAAATGGCGGTGCTGGCGGTCTGCTTTCACACCAGCGTGACGGTACCGAACCTGTTGCTGATTACGAGCAGGCACCAGAGGGTCGCTGGCCGGCAAACATCATTCACGACGGAAGTGATGTTGTCGTGTCAGCGTTCCCGGATGCGAAAGGCCAGCAAGGAGCGCTTACTGGAAATGAGCCCAGTGCGAAAATGGGATCGGCGAATTGCTACGGGCAAATGGACCGGCGGCACGAGTCAATTCCACGTATCGATAGCAGCAAGAGCGCCGCCCGCTTCTTCTACTGCGCCAAGGTCAAGCCGAAAGAGCGAGATGAAGGCCTCGAGAGATTTATAGCGACGTCAGCCAGCGACATGACCGGCGGACGCAAAGAAGGGAGCGTCGGCATTAACGATCCGCGCGCCGGTGCCGGGCGAACCAGTGGCGCGAAGAACAACCACCCTACCGTTAAGCCGATCGCCCTGATGAGCTATCTCTGCAGGCTGATTACTCCGCCTGGCGGTACCGTGCTTGATCCGTGGATGGGTAGCGGGAGCACAGGCCGGGCAGCTATCGAGGAAGGGTTTAACTTCATCGGCATCGACCTGAACCCGGATTACGTAACCATTGCTTCTGCGCGAATTGCTCACTCCTTCAAAAAGACGACGGAGGCCGCATGACGCCAGAAACAGACAACGCCATCCGCTCCGCCTGCCGCCGCTGCACCGAGGAAATACAGCAGGCCATGCGCAAGAAGCCAAAGCCTAACTGGAACGAAACGGTTCCTCCCATCATCAACAAGCATCACAAGAAAATTGAAGCTCTGGGAGTTAGCCTCCTGGAGTTCGTCGTCAAAACTGGCCGCCTTAACGGGCGGTTTGGAGCTGAACAATGAATATGAAAACTGAAAAAATCGTGATGATGGACAGCGATGAAGCGGCCAGCATCCAAACTGTGACTGGCTGGGTGGACCGCCAAGGTCGTTTCTGGGGCGGTGACGAGCACCAGGCACGCTGGTGCGGCGCTACTCATCGCAAGTGTAAAAACAAACCTGACGAACACCCTATTCATAGCACTCATGGCTATTGCGAAGAATGCCACCGCGAAAGCCGCCAGGCGAAGTTCGCCACCTTTGAGCGCACGGTATGGGCCGGAGAGCCGCTCGTTATATTCGACAGTGACCAGTACTTTTTCGACGCGGAATCGCTGGCTGACTATTGCTATGAGCACTCTTTGCTGCCGAGCGAGTTGCAGTTAATGATCTGCGAGCCTAATCATCCTCGCGAACTGGACATAACTGATTACTGTGAAGAAATCATTCCTGATGGAGGGGATTACTACGATATCCCTGAAGAAATTAGGAATGCAGTTGAGTCCCTCAACAAAGCTTTCAAGGAAAGCGCGCCTATATCCTGGAGTAGTAGCGATCTCGTCGCAATTGTCTCAGACGACATGCTCACCGACGAGCAGAAGGCCGAAATAATGGCGGAGCGAGCCGCATGAAATCGTTAATCACCAGGTCGCTATCGCGGCCTTTTTTATTGCTGGCGTTCACCTTCAACCGAATTAACAGACAGTTCCGGGAGCATTAACCATGGATATCATCGACACAGCAGCAGAGATTGAAGAGCTTCAGCGTAACGCTGCCCTTTCCGCTCACCGACTGAACCGCAACGCCGTATCAGCTGAGCATTGCTAGGAATGCGACGAACCAATTCCCGAGCCGCGGCGCGCTGCTGTACCTGGCTGCCAGACCTGCGCAGAGTGCCAGGGCGTGATCGAATTAAGAAACAAGCAGAGGGGGATCCAGTGAAAGAGCGCGGAATGATTTTTAACGGCGAGATGGTGCGCGCCATCCTCGACGGCGGCAAGACGCAGACGCGGCGGCCAGTGAAGGTCCCACACATTGATAGAGATGCAATGTGCGAATTATCTGGCAATGAATTGGCTGGTGAGTTATCGGCGGGAAATTACAGAAACAGCCCACACGGTAAACCAGGTGATCGTATCTGGGTGCGGGAGACTTGGGCACGCTACAACATCGACCAGGATAGCCACGATATGGCTTACCGAGCTACGCCACCTGCAGACTGGCCGGAAGAAGGAAGATGGCGTCCATCAATTCACATGCCGCGCTGGGCCAGTCGCCTAATACTGGAAATTACCGGTGTGCGAGTTGAGCGATTGCAGGCCATTACCCTTGGGGATATCTGTAAAGAAATCGGCTGTAGTCTTTACGACTTTCGCCCTGCCACTTATGGCTTTCAGGTGTGGGAAGAGCTGTGGAAGTCCATCTACGGCGAAGAAAACTGGCAGGCCAACCCCTGGGTCTGGGTAATCGAATTTAAGGTGGTGCCAAATGTTCAGGATAATCCAGCCTAATACCTGGTACGCCGATCCCCACGGCGCGCCCTGAAAAATCCTCCGCGCTACCCACGAAGTCATCCACTACACCCGCAACGGTCGCACCTGCATCGCCAGCATGGGCCGCTTTAATCAGGATTTCGAGCCGCTGACCAAAGCACAGGCCGAGCGGATCGCCGAAGAAATCGAAACAGCAGAATACCTGAAGAAGCTGCGCGCCCAGCGTGCGGCATGAGGAGAGATTATGAAGAGTAACGCGGCAGCGCGCCGTCTGCTTGGCATGAACCACTGGCGCAGCAATACGCAGCAAATGCAGTACGTTTCGTGGCATGTAGCAGCAAGAACAGGAAAACCAACCCCTGGGTGGATTGCTGTGCGAACGCGCAGTTCTGATTTCTGCTATTTCACCGACTGACGCAACTGATAGCCAGTTATGAGCTGGCTATTGGGTGCGAAAGCACTGCTCCGTTATCCCTTTTGCCCGGCCCCGCGCCGGGCTTCTTTTTGCCTGGAGAACATAGATGAATGACAGCATCCTGGTTACAAGCGAAATCCTTGCCCGTTACAAAATTTCCCGCAGCACGCTCTATTTCTGGAGCACACCGGCACGCATGCCATCTTGCTTTTCATGCCCTTTCCCGAAACCAACTATACCAGGGAACCCTAAGCGGTGGCGTGAATCGGAGATTAAGTCATGGGAAGATAAGGTCAACTTCACTAAAGGGGATATCCAATAATCTCCTGCAGGTGCTTCTGCCAGATATCCAGCCATTCATGCTGATCGTCCATATAGTCATGAAGGTTGTATCTGGCCATAACCCCTCCCATCTGATGTCCGAGCAGCTTTTCTATAACGTGTGGCGGAGCGCCTAGCTCGGACAGGCGCGTGGCCACCGTTCGCCTCAAGTCATGCAATGACCACTCCTTCATCCCGTTCCGGCGTACAACCTGCATAGCGTATGTCGAGACTAAGGTCTGGCCCGGCGGCACATCCTCTTTATCTCGGAATTGGGCAGGTGTAAGAACGTGTTTAGTTATTGATCCGCGCTGGTGCTCCTGCAGAAGTCGGATCGCCGTATCTGGCAGCGCACGACGGATAGTTTTTCCGGTCTTATAATCCTCTGCTGGCACTGTCCAGGTCCTTTCTTTGAAATCGAACCAGTCCCATCGAGATTTTCTAATTTCTGCAGCACGACAGCCTGTCAGGATCATGAACCTGATAACCAGTTGTTGTGAGGGTGGAAGAGAGAAAAGAGTATCCCATACCTGCTTTAGCTCACTGTCTGATAGCTTCCTTTCCTTCATTTTGGCAGCGATCCCAACATCTGACCGCCGCAGCGATTCAAGAGGGTTGTTTTTGATAACCCCCCTGTTGTGACAGAACCGGAAAGCACGCTTGGTCAGGGACAGCATCTCGCCTGATATAACACTTCTTCCCATCGCATCAAAAACTTCAAGCCAGTTGGCCTTCACTGTCTGGTCGACGATAGCTTTTCCGATACGGGGGCTGATGTGCTTCCTGAAACTCTTGCCATTAGCATCAATTTTGATGAGCCCCTCCGGGATGCAGTAATGCTTCACCCAATATTCATAAGCTTCATCAACTGTCAGCGCTTCTATTCTTTCAGCTTTCTCTACCAACACTTTCTGCCGAGGATCATACCCCTCACTCAACCACGCCCTGAACTGCTGCCTTCTGTCTCGTGCTTGCGACAAAGAAATGGTTGGATATTCTCCGATGCTTAACTGGACAGGCTTTCCCTGCCAGCGATACCGATAGAAGAATGTGATCGAACCGGTTATGCTTAGACGCACGTTAAGGCCGTTTGAGTCGGAGATAACCTCAACCTTCTCTCTGCGCTTTCCCAGCGACTTTCGTAACTTAGTATCTGTGAGCATCGTGTACACTCCCTGGTGATGTACGCAGAAGTGTACACAAATCATTTAAATTGCATCCATTCAAATTAAAACACGTTAAATCACTATAAACAGGAAAGTCAGGCGGGGCGCAGCTTAGCTGGCTTTAGATTAAATCATAATAAAGCGTACTTAATTGAATGCAGACAAGAAAGTATTCCTCAGGACGATAAGCACTAACTGCTGGTTGACCAGAACGTGTTCGACAGGCGTTCTGGTCTATTCTCTCCGCTGTGAAATCATAGTAGCATCCCGCCTGAAGTCTTCCGTTACGAGTTAAAACAATGACAACAACTAACGCCCCTCAGGGCGAACTGGTTTTACGCACACTGGCAATGCCCGCTGACACCAATGCCAATGGCGATATTTTTGGCGGCTGGCTGATGTCGCAAATGGATATGGGCGGCGCAATTCTGGCAAAAGAGATAGCTCATGGACGCGTGGTAACCGTGAGGGTCGATGGGATGACCTTCCTGCGCCCGGTGGCGGTAGGTGACGTGGTGTGCTGTTACGCGCGCTGCGTCAAACGCGGCAATACCTCCATCTCTATCAACATTGAAGTCTGGGTGAAGAAGGTCTCTTCAGAACCGATTGGACAGCGCTATAAAGCTACTGAAGCACTGTTTATTTATGTGGCAGTGGATAGCGAGGGTAAACCTCGTCAGCTTCCGCAGGCCTGATTATCTGACAAAAAAGCCTCCATCCGGAGGCTTTTTTTATTCCATCTGCGCCCCGCCGTTCAGGCGGAAGACAATGTTCACGATCAGTCCGCTACCCGGTTTACCGGCTTCGTAGCGCCATCTGCGCATCGCCGATTTCACTTCGCGTTCAAACATATTAGAAGGCTGAGCGGACAAGATTTGCACGTTATCAACGCGGCCATCTGCGGTAACGTCAAATTTCACCCGCACGCGGCCTTCAATGCGTAAAGCCTGCGCTCGCGCCGGATACTGAGGCTGGTTTCGGCTCAGTGCTCGCGGGCCCGCTGGCGCGGCAACCGTTGGTTTTGGCGCCGGTGCGGAGTTGTTCATTACCGGACGTGAAGGTGCGGCATTCTCAACCGTCTGGGTCGCGCGTGGCTCAACCGGACGTTCTTCGCGTTTCGGACGCTCCTCGACCTTCTTCACCGGCTTTGGCTTCGGCTTAGGTT
>OKPS01000137.1_pt1 | contig 24899 bp, 20 predicted proteins | sample 1614261 | NCBI WGS metagenome assembly OKPS01 (sample SAMN04436919, study PRJEB24849) | human gut metagenome | biome: human gut; feature: NICU; material: stool | host: Homo sapiens | place: USA: Saint Louis, MO | collected 2012-05-11
CCACCCGATCGGAGATGTGACGCACCACCGACAGGTCGTGGGCGATGAAGATGTAGGCCATTCCCAACTCCCGCTGCAGCTTCTGCAACAGGTTGACGACCTGGGCCTGCACCGAGACGTCCAGAGCCGACACTGGCTCGTCACACACCAGTACCTTGGGCTGCAGCGCGATGCCGCGGGCAATACCGATGCGTTGACGCTGGCCCCCGGAGAACTCGTGCGGATAGCGGTTGATGTGCTCGGGGTTGAGGCCGACGAGGTCCAGCAGTTCCTTGACCCTCTCGGTCCTCTTGCCGCGCGGAACGGCGTCAGGGTGGATGCGGAAGGGCTCGCTGACGATGTCTCCGACCGTCATACGCGGATCCAACGAGGTGTACGGATCCTGGAAGACGATCTGGATGTCACGGCGCAGCTTGCGCATCTCCGATCCCCTGAGGTGGGTGACGTCACGCCCCTCGAAGGTGATCGTCCCGGAGGTCGGTGGCTCGAGGGCCACCAACAGCCGCCCCAGGGTGGACTTTCCGCAGCCGGACTCCCCGACAACACCGAGGGTCTCGCCGGGGTAGAGATCGAAACTCACGCCGTCGACGGCCTTGACATGGCCGACGGTGTGACGCACCACCCCGGACTTCAGCGGGTAATGCTTGGTGAGGTCGCGAACTGACAGGATGGGTTCTGGGCTCGTCGCAGCGGTTGCGCTGGTCGAGGTCGTCGTCTCAGCGGTCACGGTGGAGCACCTCCTCGGTGTGGTGGCAGGCAGCCCAACGTCCGGGCTCGACCTCGACGAACTTCGGTGCACCGCCTGCGCGGCATTCGTCGGTGGCCCAGCGGCAACGTGGGTGGAAGGAACACCCCGACGGCAGATTCGTCAGGGATGGCGGCAGGCCGCCGATGGCATACAACTCGCTGCCCCTCTGGTCCAGACGCGGAATCGAGTCCAGCAAACCCACGGTGTACGGGTGAGCCGGGTTGTCATAGAGACGGTGGACGTCAGCATGCTCGACGAACCGGCCGCAGTACATCACCGCGATGTCGTCAGCCACGTCCGCCACGACGCCGAGGTCGTGAGTGATGAGGATCAGACCCATCCCGGACTCGTCCTGGAGCTCCTTGAGCAGGGTCATGATTTGTGCCTGGACGGTGACGTCGAGGGCAGTCGTCGGTTCATCGGCGATGAGCACCCACGGGTTGAGCGCGATGGCCATCGCGATCATGATGCGCTGACGCATACCGCCGGAGAATTGGTGCGGGTAGTTGTCGGCGCGCTCCTTGGCCGCCGGAATGTGCACCCTCTCCATGAGGCGGATGGCCTCGGACATCGAGTCGGAGCGGTTCATACCGCGGTGAATACGGAACATCTCGGCGATCTGCCACCCGACCGGGAAAACCGGATTCAGTGACGACAAGGCGTCCTGGAAGATCATCGAGATGTGCTCGCCGCGGATCTGACGACGCTTCTTTTCGGGCATCGTCAGCAGGTCAACCCCGCAGTACTCGATCTTTCCGCCGGTGACCTTGGCCGGAGGGGAGTCGAGGATTCCCATGATCGCCTGGGCCGTCACGGACTTGCCCGACCCGGACTCGCCGAGAATCGCGAGGGTTTCCCGTTCGGACAGGGTGAAGCTCGTGCCGTTGATGGCCTTGGCGACACCGTCTCGGGTGCGGAATTCCACGTGTAAGTCGTCGACGTTGAGAAGCAGCCCGTCGACCGGCTCCAGGTGAAGACGGGCGCTGGTGAGTGTCTTTCGTGCCATGTCGAAACCTCAGTGCTGTTTGGGGTCGAAGGCGTCCTGTGCCGCCTCGCCGAGGAAGATGAATGCCAGCACCGCCAGAGACAGGAACAGCGACGGGAACAGCAGCATGAAGGGCGCCGATCGGACGTAGCCCAGACCCGAGGCGTCGGAAATCGACACACCCCACGAGATGGCCGGTTCCTGCAGACCGATGCCCAGATAGCTCAGCGTCGCCTCGATGGCGATGTAGGCGCCCAGGTTGATGGTGGCCACCACGATGACCGGGGCAATGGCATTGGGCAGGATGTGCTGACGGATGATCCGCCACGACGAGGCACCCAACGCCCGAGCGGCCTGGATGTAATCGTGGGGCAGAACCTGCAAGACCGACGACCTCATGAGTCGAGCCAAGGACGGCCAACCCAGGATCACGATGGCTCCCACCACTTTGAGCACCATGACGAGATACGGAGTGCCCGGCTCATTGGGGAAGGTGTACAGAATGATGATGCCGCCGAGCAACAGTGGGATGGCGTAGAAGACGTCACCAGTCCGGCTCAGCAGAGTGTCGAGCCAGCCGCCCCGGAATCCGGCGATCAAGCCGATGAAGGCACCAAGGAGGGTCGTCCCCAAGGTGGCGAGCACGCCGACGAGGATCGACGATCTGGCTCCGTAGACAGTCCGGGCGTAGACGTCACACCCCTGGATGTCAGTGCCGAACCAGTGCACACCGGAGGGGATGTGACGAGCGGCTGACAAGTTGCAGTCGGTGGGATTCTTCGAGGTGAAGATTGCCGGGACGGCCGCCATCAACAAGAAGATGACGATGAGGGTCACCGAGATCCAGAACAGCGGATTGCTCTTGAGGGAGTCCCAGGCGTCATTCCACACCGAGCGTGGCTTGGAGTTGCCGAGGACGTCGTTCTCGCGGGGGGCGGCAATCGGCTCGGCCAGGGCCTCTGGGCCGTCGGCCCCCAGCGGGGAATCGGGAAGGTTCGTGCGTGGTTCAGTCATGGCTGATCCTCGGGTCGAGCACCCCGTACAGCAGGTCGACGAGGAGGTTTGCGAACAAATACACCAACACCAGGCAGGTCACCGACCCGACCACCGAGACGCCGTCGCGCTGGTTGATCGATCGATACACGTAGTTGCCGATTCCATTGATGTTGAAGATCCGCTCGGTGACGATCGCACCACCCATGAGGGCGCCGAAGTCGTATCCGATGAACGTGATGACGGGGATGAGTGAGTTGCGCAAGGTGTGCACGTTGACGATGCGGCCCGGTGACATGCCCTTGGCCTTCGCGGTGCGCACGTAGTCGGCTCGCTGATTCTCCAGCAGGTTCGACCTCGTCAGACGCGCCACATAGGCCACCGACAACGCTCCCAGCACCAGGCCCGGCAAGATGAGTTCACTCCACGATCCGTCGCCGGCCGTCACCGGGAACCATCCGAGTCGCAGGCCGAAGATGAGCTGGGCCAGCGAACCGATGACGAAGATCGGGATGGAGATGACGATCAGGGAGGACACGAGGACGAAGTAGTCGACGAACTTGCCGCGTCGCACACCGGCCCACACACCGGCCAGGATGCCGACGATGATCTCGATGAGCACGGCGATGAGAGCCAGCTTGATCGTCACGGGGTAGCGAGCACCGAGCTCGGAGACGACGGTGTTGCCGTAATAGTCAACGCCGAGATCGCCGTGCAACAGCTTCGACAAGTACAGGCCGTACTGGACGAGGAGTGGCTTGTCGAGGTTGTACTCGGCTCGGAAGGCCGCGACATAGGCGGGCGGACAAGGACGTTCACCACATCGACCGGCCGTCGGGTCGCCCGGCAAGGCGAAGACCAGACAGAAGATGATGAACGTCGTCCCGATAAGCACCGGGATCATCTGAAGTGTGCGTCTGACGATATATCTGAACATGGTGTTCCTCACGACACCGTCGGTCCGCTGGGCAACTTCAGCGGACCGACGGATGCGTCATCAGGGATGGATCACTTCACGCTGACCGACTGAAGGTCAATCGAGCCGAACGGAGTGAGCTTGACGTTGGCGACCTTGTCCGACCACGCGAACGGGATCGAGGTCGTCCACAGCGGGACGGTCGGCGGGGTGTCCGCCAGCATCTTCTCGGCCTCCTGGTAGAGCTTGTTGGCCTGCTGGGAGTCCGTAGCGGCAGCGGCTTCCTTGAGCTTGGCGTCGAAGGCCTTGTTCGAGTAGTCGTTGTCATTGCTGGAGGCGCCGGTGGCGTACATCGGCGTCAGGAAGTTCTCGATGGACGGGTAGTCCATCTGCCATCCGGTACGGAAGAAGCCGTCGACGGACCGCTTGTTGACCATGTCGCGCAGGGTCTTGAAATCCGGGGTGACCTTGAGCTGGCACTTCAGACCGAGGTCGTTCTTCCACCCGTTGCAGATGGCTTGCGACCAGGCCTTGTGGTCGCCGTCACCGTTGACCGCAATGGTCAGGACGCCCTTGTACCCGCCGGACTTCTTGTAGAGCTCGAGAGCCTTGTCCTTGTCGTACTTGCACATCTCGCCGCACTGGTCCTTCTTGTACCCATCAACCACGGGGGAGACCCAGCCGTCGGCGGGGGTGCGGGAGCTGGCGAAAATCTGCTTGGTGATCGTTTCGCGGTCGATGTCCATGGCAAGGGCCTTGACGAGGTCCTTGTTGTCGGCCAGCTGCTTGTCCTTGCCGGAGTAGGTCAGGGTTTGGGTGACACCGGACTGACGGATGCCCCAACGGTTGGCCAGGTCGTTCTTCCACTGGTCGTTGGTGAGCTGGTCGGTCGGGATGAGGTCGTTGACGTCGAGGTGGTTGGCGACGGTGTCGTTGTAGGCCGGGCTGGCGTCGTTGTAGATCTTGAAGGTGACCTTGTCGACGTGGCCCTTGTACTTGCCGGCGTAGTGGTCGTTCTTCGAGACGGTGATGGCCGTGGCCGTGTTCTCGGTGACCTTGTACGGTCCGGCGCCGATCGGCATCTTCTCCCACTTCTTGGCGGTCGGATCCTTGAGGAAGGCATCCGGCAGCGGGGCGAAGGCGGTGTAGCCCAGACGCACCTCGAGGTTCGAGACCCTCTCGGTGGTCTTGATGGTGAAGGTGTGGTCGTCGACGACCTTGAGGCCGCTCATCGTCGTGGACTTCGGCTTGGTCTTGCAGGCTTCATCGTCACACTGCTCGTCGGCGTAGCCCTCGATCGGCTCGAAGAAGTAGCCGGACTGCTGGGCGTTCGGGCCGTAGGCAGCCCAGTTCCAGCCGTCGACGAAGTTCTTGGCCTTGACCTCGGTGCCGTCGGAGAACTTGTATCCAGGCTTGATCTTGACGGTGAAGTTCTGGTTGTCCTTGGTCTCGATGGACTCGGCGATGTCCATCTCCGGCTTGGCGGTGTCGGAGTTGTAGTGGATGAGACGAGCGGTGACGGCGTCGAGGACGTTTCCGCCGCAGGTCTCGTTGGTGTTGGACGGAATGAGCGGATTCTGCGGGGTGCAGCCGCGAACGGTGATCGAACCCCCATCCTTGGCGGGGGCGCTGTTGTTGCTGCCTCCCGTCGCCGACGAACCAGCGGCCGAGTCATCCTTGGCCGCAACGTCCTCGCCACAAGCTGACAATGCCATCAAGCCTGCGAGGGACAGCGCAATGAGTGGGCTCATTCGACGCATGGTGCCTCCTTCTCACGTCTCGTCGGCAGTTACCCGACGATCCCAGGTTGTTCGGGACACCATGCCACCCGTGAGACCCATTCAGCGCTCGTCTCATGACGGTGAGACGACATCGTGACCAAATTGAAACATAGGCAGAGTCGTCCTCATAAGTGGACGCGAGTCTCACGATGCGGCGAGAGTGGGGCCTGTGGACCGCTGTCTGACGCGGTTTCCTCCCTCGCCGTGCCGCCAGAATGGACGCAGCAAGGGCCCCACCCGAGGGTGAGGGCCCTTGCCACGAAGCTGATGTGAGGATCAGGCGACCTCGTCAACCAGCGCCTTGGTGAAGGTCGGGAGATCGTTGGGGTTGCGCGAGGTGATGAGCACCCAGTCGTTGCCCGGGCAGCGGACGAGCTCCTCGTCCACCCAGTTGGCCCCGGCATTCTCGAGATCCGGACGGATGGAGATGTAGGAGGTCATCTTCTTGCCCTTGGCCACGCCGGCGTCGATGAGAACCCACGGCCCGTGACAGATCGCTCCGACCGGCTTGCCTGCGGATGAGAACTCCTTGACCAAGCGACGACCGTCCTCGTCGACACGCAGGGTGTCCGCATTGACGGTGCCACCAGGGATGACGAGCAGGTCGTAGTCGGCTGCCTTGGCGTCAGCCAGCTTGGAATCGGCGTCAACCTTGGACGCCCAGTCCTTGTCGCCGGTGACGGCCTGAATGGTTTCGCCGCTGTTGGAGGCGACGGTCACCTCGATACCAGCCTTCTTGAGGGCGTTGAGGGGCTCGACGATCTCGGCCTCCTCAACTCCGAAGTCGGTGACGGCAATGAGTGCGCGTGCAGCCATGTTTGTCCTCCTTCAGTTGCGTCCAGTGGTGGAACAACTCCGGGGGCCGAAGTATTCCGAGGGGTTGGAAAACAAACGTGCCACCCTGGGGCGGTTCGGTGACCTGGAGCGTGGGGACGGTCACGGGCAGGTGTTCAGCGCTGGGCATCTGTCCATGCGAGACCGGAAGCCGTGCAACCCAAAACTGTTGTGCAAAATCCACGGATTGCGGCATGTGAAAGGATGTTCTGGGGGGAACCCGTCTGGGCTACGGTGAAAAGTGACCCACGATCAGAGGATGGGAGAGGATACGTACTGACGATCATTGTCAGGGGAAGAAACCGGATGGTCGGGGTGACAGGATTTGAACCTGCGACCTCTTCGTCCCGAACGAAGCGCGCTACCAAGCTGCGCCACACCCCGCGACCACGGTCATCCTCCTCAACAGGAGGACCGACGGATACTCTAACGCAGCTTGATCGAAAGCGCCAAGCCGATCCCCGTCAGGACCGGGGGACAAGCGTCAACAGCGTCACTTCCGGCTGGCAGAATGTCCGGTACGGGGCGAAAGGGGAGGACCCTACTCCGGCCGAGACATGAAGCCATCCGGTGCGCCCACCGCTGCTGTGCCGTGACAGCCCCTTGACGCGGTCCGTGTCGAGGTCACAGTTGGTGATGATGGCGCCCTTAACGGGAAGGCACACCTGGCCACCATGGGTGTGGCCTGCGAACACGATGTCCATGCCATCGCTGACCATGGCGTCGAGGATCTTGAGGTAGGGCGCATGGGTGACGCCGATGTTGAGGTCTGCGTCATCATCTGCAGGTCCAGCGACCTCCTCGTAATGGTCACGGTCGTGGTGGGCGTCGTCAGTTCCGCGGAAGACCAGCCGATGACCAGTCACCTCCAACGTTCCCGACTTGTCGTTGAGGTCCAGCCACCCTGCCGAGATGAACGCCTGCCTCAACTCCTCGTGGGGAAGCTCCGGAACGGGCCCCTCCGAAGCGTGTGAACGTCCCAGCAGCAGATACGAGAACGGGTTCGTGAAAGCCGGCATCAAGTAGTCATTCGACCCGAAGACGAAGGCTCCCGGACGTTCCAGCAGCCCTGCCATGTCGTCGAGGAGGGGTTGCAGGGAGTCAGCCGAACAGAAATTGTCACCGGTGTCGATGACGAGATCCGGCTCGAGGTCAGCCAGTCCACGGATGAACTCCCGCTTGGCCTTCTGGTGAGCCAGCATGTGGAAGTCCGAGAGGTGTAACACCCTCAGCGGCGAGCTGCCGGGCTTGAGCACCGGTACCTCGACGTGGCGTACCGTGAACCGACGGGCCTCAATGACGCCATAGGTCAGTCCGGCGACGCCGACTCCAAGGACCCCAACAGCTGCCTTCATGAAGGTTTTCATGTCAGCGAGGCCTCGTCGTACCAGGTGGGTTCTGCTGACCGCCGCCATGTCCCCGCCCATTGCTGCCACCGGTGTTGTCTCCGGGCTGGTTCTGATCGCGCGGCGGATTCGGGTTCTGTCGATTTCCGGGCTGGTTGTCGCCCGGGTTGTTCGGCTGATTCTGTTGCGGTGGCGGCGGAGCATAGGTTGGCTCAGGTGCGGGCTCGGGACCCTTCGACACCTTCAGCGCGACGGCTTCTCCGGAATGGGCCTTGCCCTCAGGATCCGAGCCGAGATAGGTCCCCGGCTCCGAGTCGTCCCAGACACGCCACATCTTGGTACGGAATCCAGCCTTGCGAATGGCAGCCTTGGCCTGGGAATAGGTCATGCCGTCGGTGTTCGGGATCTGGATGAGCTTGCCATAACGGATCTCGTCCGTCGGTGAGACGAAGTCCGTCGGAGGCTTGTCCTTGAGGGCGCCTGCCATAGCGGCGCGATAGATCTTGCCGGCGTCGCTACCACCGGAACCATTGAGGTACACCCCGGTGGAGGTCCGGATTCCCTTGATGGAACGAGACTTGTCGCCGCGGAAGTAGGGGTTGCTGCCGTCAGCGGCGATCATCGCCACACCAGCGGCCTGTGGGGTGTAACCGTCGAACCAAGCAGCCTCGTGGGCGTCGGTCGTACCGGTCTTACCGGCCTGCGGGTAGCCCCCGGGAATGGTGGCAGGCATGCCGGTGGCGTCCATCACCCCGGACAGCACTGAGTTGACGCCGTCGGCGACCTTCTGCGGCATGACCCGCTTGCAGTTGCCGGTCGGCACCTTGATGGCAGAGCCGTTACGGTTCTTGATCGATTTGAGGATGATCGGATCGCACCGGACACCTCGAGACGCGAAGGTTGCGTAGGCCGAGGCCATCGACAGCGGGGAGACGTACGCAGTACCGAGGGTGAACGACGGAACGTGCTGGAAGGCGGTCACGATGTCCTTGCTGCTGGAGAGCTTGACTCCTGCGTTTTGGGTCATCTTGGTGACCTCACACATGCCGACGTCCTGCTCCAGCTGGACGAAGTAGGTGTTCACCGACCATGCCGCGGCCTCACGCAAACCGATGTTCCACGAGTGACCGGTGGAGTTGCGTACCCGGAAGGGGCCTGACTTGAAGGCGCCCTTGCAGTTGGTGAACCTCTCTCCCGTGAAGTCCATGGGGGACGACGCGGTGTAGTGCTTGTTGATGGCAATGCCCTTCTCGAGGGCTGCGGCTGTCGTGAAGGCCTTGAAGATCGAACCTGCCTGGAAACCAGTGGCACCACCCATCGAGGCGGGCGCCATGTAGTTGTAATAGGTCTGGCCGGACTTGTCGCCCATGACAGGACGCGACTGCGCCATCGCCAGGAGCAAGCCGGTGCCAGGCTGGACGATCGCGGTTCCGGCGAGAACTGGATCCTTCGGGCCGACGACGTCGGAAACAGCCTTCTGAGCAGCGTCTTGGACCTTTGGGTCGATATTCGTCTGAATCGTCAGTCCGCCACGCTTGACCATCTTGGCCCGTTCGGACGGGTTCTTGCCCAGGCTCGGCATTTGGAGCAGGCTCCGGTAGGCGTAGTCGCAGATGAACGGGTACTTCGAGGAGATGCAGCCATTCTTCGGGTAGACGACCTTCGACTTGTCGAAGACGACCGCCTCCGCCTTCCGGGCCTCGTCAGCGCTGATGAGGTTGAGCTGAGCCATCCGGCCAAGCACGATGTTCCGGCGGTTCATGGCGGCCTCAGGATGGTTCACCGGGTCATAGGCGACTGGGTTCTGCACCAGGCCAGCGAGCATCGCCGACTGTGCGAGATCGAGGTTGGCGGCCGTCGTCCCGAAGTAGTGACGGGCCGCGGACTCGACGCCGTATGCGCCGTCACCGTAATAGGCGATGTTGAGGTACCGCTCCAGGATTTGCTTCTTGGAGAGCTTCTTCTCCATCGCCACCGCGTAGCGCAGTTCCTGTACCTTTCGGGTGATCGTCGGCTCCTGGGCAGCCTGCGCGCCCGCCTCGTTGCCAGCTGCGACGGCGGCCTCGATGCGGATCTGCTTGACGTACTGCTGGGTCAGGGTCGAACCGCCCTGACGAGCTGATCCGGAGACATTGCCCACCAGGGCTCGCGCGGTGCCCTTGAGGTCGATCGCGCCATGGGAGAAGAAGCGGTTGTCCTCAATGGCCACCTGGGCGGTCTGCATCTCCTTGGAGATTTTCGACAACGGGACGTACTCGCGGTTCTCGTCGTAGAAGGTGGCCAGTACCGACCCATCTGCCATGAGGATGTGGGACTTCTGGGCCTGCGGGGTACTCATCAATTCCGCAGGCAGGTCCTCCATGCTGTCAGCCACCATCGTCGCGGTGCCACCAGCCAGAGCAGTGACGGGCACGACGAATCCGGCTACCAGCAATCCGGCCAGGATGCTGACGATTCCGAACATGGCTAAGGGGTAGAGCTTGCCGTGCCTGTCTGAGCGCATGGCCCCAAGGATACGTGAGGGTCCGGACATACCCGAGCGGCACAGGCCGTTGCGGTGGTGTTGACGATGTGGTGAGGCTGTGAATTGTGACGTTGCGGACTGCATTGGAGGGGGCTTGGGATGCGATGCCGCCTCGATGCCGCTCCACAGGCCGGTCCTTCGCTGGTTTACCCCTGTGCTCCTACTATCGTGGCAGTCGCGCCTGACGGTCCCGGTCTCGTCACGGTGGTCCAGCAGCAGGCCGGGGCGCTCCCGTCCTGACCACGGAGGGGTCGCTATCTGACGCCGGTTAGACTTTGGTCTGCCGAGCCTGGCAGGAGGGTTGATGACGCGAGTCGTCCAGAAATTCGGTGGGTCCTCGGTGGCCGACGCAGCATCGATCAAGCGCGTGGCGCGCCGGATTGCCGCAACCAAGCAGGCTGGTAATGACGTCGTCGTCGTCATCTCCGCCATGGGTGACACCACTGACGATCTCATGGATCTAGCCCTTGAGGTTTCCCCCCAGCCGGCTCCGCGAGAGCTCGACATGCTCCTGACGACCGGTGAGCGTCAGTCCGCTGCGTTGCTGGCCATGGCCCTGTCCGACCTGGGCATCCCGGCCCGCTCGTACACCGGCTCCCAGGCTGGTGTCATCACGACCGCCGCCCATGGCAATGCCCGCATTATCGACATCACTCCTGGACGCATCGAGAAGTCCTTGGAAGCCGGTGACGTCGTCATCGTCGCGGGATTTCAGGGTGTTTCGCAGACGACGAAGGACGTCACCACCCTCGGGCGTGGAGCCTCCGACACCACCGCGGTCGCGCTCGCGAGCTCGCTGGGTGCCGATTTCTGCGAGATCTACTCCGACGTCGACGGGGTGTTCACCGCCGACCCGCGCATCATCACGGGGGCTCGTCGCATCCCCGAGATCTCCTACGAGGAGATGCTCGAGATGGCCGCCTGTGGCGCGAAGATTCTCCACCTGCGTTGCGTCGAGTACGCCCGCCGTGAGGACGTACCGGTTCACGTGCGCTCCTCGTTCTCCGACAAACCCGGCACCTGGGTCAAGGACCTTGCCGACATCACGAAGGGATCTGACATGGAAGAGGCCATCATCTCGGGTGTGTCCCACGACCGATCGGAGGCCAAGATCACCGTCGCCGGGATCCCTGACGCGGTGGGTCGGGCTGCCCAGATCTTCGACATCGTCGCGCGCGCCGACATCAACATCGACATGATCGTCCAGAACGCCTCGCGAGTGATGAACGGTCGCACCGACCTGTCCTTCACCCTGCCGATGAGTGATGGCCCGACCGCCGTCCATGCGCTGACGGCTGCCAAGGACGAGATCGGGTACGAGCAGATCCTCTACAACGACCAGATCGGCAAGGTGTCCGTGGTCGGCGTGGGCATGAGGTCCCACCCCGGCGTCACCTCGACCTTCTTCCGTGCCTTGGCCGACTCCGGCATCAACCTGCAGATGATCTCGACCTCCGAGATTCGGATCTCGGTGGTCGTCGATGCCGATCAGGTCGACGAGGCCGTTCGCGTTGCCCACACTGCTTTCGGACTGGACGCTGAGGGTGAAGCCGTCGTCTATGCCGGGACCGGCCGCTGAGGCGACGATGCCCCAACCCCACGACGACGTTTACGATCTTCTCCACCTTCCGGAGGCAGCCCCGCCGGTCGACGTCTACGACAGTCTCGACATCGACGCCGTCACCTTCGGCGCCGATGTTTCGACCCGCGCACTGACCCATCTGGACGCCGATGAGGACGTCGATCGCACTCGAGCTATTCCTCGGATCGACGCCCAGGTTCGACCTTCCACCGGCAATGTCCCCGCCGAGGGGTCGCTGCGTCGCGTCAGCATGGTGATGGCGGCCGGGACGATGGTCTCGCGAGTCCTCGGATTCGTGCGTACCTACCTGCTCACCGTCATCGCCGCTGGCACCTCACTGGCTCTTGACGCCTTCCAGGCCGCCAACACACTGCCGAATGTGGTGTTCATTCTGCTCAGCGCAGGAGTTCTCAACGCCATCCTCATTCCGCAGATCACCAAGGCCATGAAGCAGCCTGACGGTGGCCAGGAATTCGTCGACCGATTGCTGACGGTGTCATTCGCGTCGGTCCTCGTCGTCACGGTGTTGGCAACCGTGGCCTCGCCGTGGCTGCTGGATCTCTACTTCTCCTCCAGCGGGGCGACTCGCCACCTGACGGTCTTCTTCGGCTTCATCTGTATGCCGCAGATCTTCTTCTACGGCCTTTACGCGATCCTCGGGCAGGTCCTCAACGCGCGAAACCAGTTCGCCGCGTTCATGTGGAGCCCGGTGCTGGCGAATGTGGTACAGATCGCTGGTCTGGTGTGGTTCCTGGTGCAGTTTGGTGCTCACCCGGATCCGGCCACCTGGACGTCGGAGATGGTCTGGGTGCTGGCTGGTACGACGACCCTGGGCATCGTCATTCAAGGGTTGTTCCTCATCATCCCGTTGCACCGCGGTGGTTTCCGCTGGCGGCCTCGCTGGGGTGTTCGTGGCTACGGGCTGGGAGCGGCCGCTCGTATCACGGTGTGGACCTTCACAGCACTGGTGATCGCCCAGCTTGCCGGCATCATCATGAAGAAGATGCTGTCCCATGTGCGCCTGGTGCACCCCGAAGTGTCGTCGTCGATCAGTGCCTACGACAACGCCTTCCTCATCTTCATGCTGCCGCAGAGCTTCATCACGACGTCGATTCTCACCGCTCTGTTCCCGCGGATGAGCCGGGCCAATGCCGATGGCAATGACACCGCTATGAAGAAGCTGCTGCGACAGGGATTGGAGATGCCGGCCCTGGCGATCATTCCGTGTTCCCTGGCGATGGTCGTGCTGGCTCGCCCCGGTATCCAGACGGTCTTCTCCCTGGAACCCAGCCAGATCGATGCGCTCGCCTGGGCCGTGGCGATCATGGGTATCGGCCTGTTGCCCTTTGGTATCACGACCCTGCAGCAGCGCTACTGCTTCGCCCGTGAGGACGGCAAGCTCAACCTCATCATGCAGACAGTCACCACCGTCACCCAGCTCGTCATCCTGGTGACGATGTTCATCTTCCCGCCGCAGGGAGCCCTGCTCGTCGTGGCAGCGGCCCAGACCATCGCCAACCTCGTGGGAGCGACGGCGTGGATCGTCGTCGCCTCTCGTCAGCTTGGCGGGATTGGCATGGGAGAGGTTCACCGACTGTGGCTCAGGCTGTCCCTGGCCTCCATCATTGCCGCCATCCCGACCTACTTCGTCGCCCATGGCATCGACGCTGCCGGACACGGCGCCTGGATTGGCCATGCCGGTGGAACTTTCGTTGGTGGGGTGCTCTTCGTCGCCATCGTTCTCGGGATGGCAAAGGTGCTGCACATTGACGAGGTCATGGACCTGCTCAGGCCTATCGTGCACAAGGTTCTCCGCAAGGCCTGAGCGGATCAGAGGGGTGCGAGGGAATCCGAAAACTCGCGCCTCAGAGATTCATGGCCTCAACCAGCGGTTGATGGTGGTTTGTGCCTCAAGAGGCTGCGCAGCCGAAACCGCTCTGGTTGACGGCAGTGCCTCGGCAGTAGGTCTTGCCGGCCTCCAGGCCACCGGTGTTGACCGTCAGCTCGGAGACGGTGACGAGGGTCATGCCCTTCTTGCGCAGGGCGTCGATGAGGCCGCTGGTGGCGTCAGCCGTCGAGGAATACGTGTCGTGAAGCACGATGATCGGCTGGGTGTACGTGGTCGCATATTCGGTCACGGTCTTGGTGATCCTGGTCGCGTCGCGGTCCTTCCAGTCGTTGGAGTCCGCCGTCCAGTTGACCATTGCGAGGTTCTGCTCGGCCATGGTCGCATCGACCCGCTCGTTGTGCGCGCCGTACGGAGGACGAAAGAGCATCGTCGGACGGCCGGTGAGCTTGCCGAGGGAGGTTGCCGCGTCAGTGATCTCGGAGGCTCGTCCCTTGGGACCGAGCTTCGTCAGGGTCTGGTTGCTCGTCGAGTGGCTGCCGACCTCAAAACCTGAACCGGCAAGGAGTTTGGTGGTGTCCGGGTGCGCGTCGACGTTGGTTCCCAGTTGGAAGAAGGTGGCTGTCGCCTTCGCTGACGACAAGCTGTTCGCGACCTTGTCCGTGGTGTCGGCGGGGCCGTCGTCGTAGGTCAGTGCGACGCACTTCTCGACGATGCAGTCGACGCCGATCGCCGTCGAAGGATGCGTGGGCGTACCGGTCGACTTGGTGCCCGGGCCGCCCGGAAGGGGTTTGGTGTTGGGGGAATCAGCCGGCTTCGGGCTGGTCTTGAGCTTGGCGAACCAGGTCACGTCCGCGGACGCCGTGCCGGTGAAGGGAGTCGGGTGCAGGGATGCTCCCAACGCCTTCTGGCCGAGCCCGCTGAGCATCGGGGAGATCGTCTTGGAGTCGATCATGACGGTGCGCTGCACCGCGTCAAGGGCTCCGGCGGGGAAGCGGACGAGCATGTCTCCCCTGCTGTCGAAGGACAGGGCGGGTCCAGTCCCGTAGGGAGCCTGTGGCTGCTGAAGGGCGACCTCTGCCTTCTTTGCGTCGAGCCCGTCAGCCTTGGCTACCTTGACGACCTGCTGACTGAACTTTGGCCAATCGGGCCAGGAGATGAGAGCGCTGGCCGACAGGGTTTGCTTCATCGTGGCGTCGTACCACAGAGTCGTTGTTGCCTTGGAGGTCTTGTTGTCCTTGGTGATCTCAGCTTGGAGTTCCACTCCGAGCAGATCAGTCGTCGACGAGATAAAATGACCGGTCATGGTCACCTTGGAGGCTGACTGCCAGGCGGATCCGCGCAGGGTGCGCTCCCGGACGACCTCGATGGCCTGGCTGAGATTGCGTGCCTTGGTGATGGTGGGCACCTTGACGGAAATCTCGGACGGCTTCTCCAAGGACGTCGTCGTCATTGACGCCCCCGACACGTTGCCGGTGGCGATTGAGGTGGACCTCAAGCTGGAACGGACGTCCGAGGGCGAGGACTCGGGTGTCCCGTCATCGTGAGAGCAGGCTCCAAGAGGGAACAGGGCCACCAAGGCGATGGCCAGGGCTCGAATCGAGCGGCGCGGGGAGGCACTCACGCTCTTAGATTAGGGCGGACTTCATGCGGGAAAGAAACACAACGCCGGGCGTGCCTGACATTCTAGGTGAGTTCTTCGGATTCTCAGCTGATCTCGCCTCCTTGTGCACAGTGTCCCGTTCGGAAGAGGCTGCGGTGAGCATCAGCGCAAGGCCCTCAGGAGGGGAAAAGCACTGTGCCGATGAGGAGAGCCGAGAGGAAGCAGCAGCACGCTGCGAGGGGGACGAACCGCCTCAGGAACCCGGCTCCGAAGGCTCCACCCTCCATCGCCATGAGTTTGACGTCGACGACCGGCCCGATGGCCAGGAAGGCTAGCTGAGCGGTGGGGGAGAAGCTCGTCAGGGAGACGGCCATGAAGGCGTCGGCCTCCGAACACAGTGCGACGATGACGGCCAACAGGCTCAGCACAGCAGCCTCGAGCAGGACATTGCTCGTCAGGGCCTGCATCCAGGCAGTCGGGACGAAGACCTTGACGGTGGCGGCGATGGCGGCGCCGATGACGAGGAATCCGCACGACTGGATGAAGTCATGGGCCAACTCGCTGCGGAAGGTTTCGGTCATCGTCGACAGTGTGCGACGTCCCGGGGCATGGCCATGGATTCCGCAGGAGGCTTCCTCCACAGCTGATCCTGCTGACCCGTCGTCGACTCCGCGTAGTGGACGTCCCAACCAGATCCATCCCAGGCCGATGAGGACGGCAGCCAGCAGCCCGGCCATGAATCGAGCCAGGGCCATCTTGGGGTTGACGGTGTAGGCAATCGCGGTTGCGGTGATGACGACTGGGTTGATGGCGGGGGAGGCCACCATGAAGGTCAGCGCGGCGGCGGTCGGGACCCCTGCCCTCACCAGGGACCTGGTCGTGGGTACGGAAGCGCACTCACAGGCAGGAAGAGCAGTACCGGCGAGACCAGCGACCGGAACGGCCATGGCGGTGCGGCGTGGCAGGAAGCGGGCCAGGGTGTGTGGTTTGAGGAAGGCCGTCAGCGTCGACGAGATGACCGTCCCGAGCAGCAGGAAGGGCAGCGCCTGCAGCCAGATGCCGACGAAGATGACGAGCCAGGCATTGGCCTGGGGTGGCAGCTCGCTCATATGTAGGGGTTCTCCGGGACGGGGATCTTCTCGAAGCGATCCACCTTGAAACGGGTGTCACCGTTGGCAGAACTGGGCAGATAGGTGCCGGTGACGCGGATCCACGAGCCGCCAGCAGGACGCGACGGGGCATCGACCATCGTCGTCATGAAGGGCAGGGCGTCGGCGACGCAGCACCACATCTTGAGCCGGGCGAGGACCCAGGCGTGGTCGGGGTCCTCAGGTGCGGCGCTGACGAAGCCGATCATCGTCAGCTTGCGGCCCTTGAGAGTGGCGATGCCGCGAGAATCGTCAGCTCGTTGCACGTAGTCATAGATGGTGAGCTCGGCCGGATTGCCCTTGAGAGCAGGCCAATGCTGTGGCGGTGGGCCCATCGGGCCGTTACGGTCCGAGCCGATGTTGTCGCCGCCGTTGTCGTATCCGCCGACGGTTTTTCCGGTCTTGGGATCGATGGCCACCGGGGACACCGACTTGGGTGCCTTGGGCGGTCCGTCGTTCCACGAGTCCGAGAAATCTTGGTCCGGGGATGGGCTGGCACTGCGGACTGCCGGACGGTAACTGGCGGCCCCCAGCAAGGACAGCGGCTGCAGCGGGACGAACATCCCCAGCGCGACGGGGGCGACGATGAGCATGCCGATCCGATTTCTGTGGTGCCCGGCAGTGTTCGGGTGGCGCACTGCCCGGACGAGGGTCCACAAACCCATGATCGTCAGGATGGGGCATGCGATCCACAGCAACGTGGTGATGATGGTGCCCACGAAGAGGTGCACCCGGCCACTGATGAGCAGCTGGAATCCGAGCGCGGCACAGGCCAGCAGGGCGAGGCCCTCCCAAGCCGTGCGCGCTCCCGGTTGGATTCTCATCCCTTGCAGTTGTAGCCGCTCTGTTCCTTGACCGTGCCGTTGCAGTAGGCATGGCCAGCCTGGTAGCCGCCGGTGTTGAGGGAGATCTCGCTGACGCTGACGATCGTCTTGCCCTTGGCCTCCAGATCCTTGTAGATCCGCGGGGCGGCGTCAATCGATGCCTTCTGGATGTCGTGCTCGAGGACGATGGGTGCGGTGTAGGGCAGAGCCGTCATGACATTCTTGTACGTCATGCCAGGGTTACGGTTCTTCCAGTCCTCGCTGTCGATCTGCCACTGCATGATCGCCATGCCGTTCTCCTTGGCGACCTCGTCAACGGTGTCGTTGTGGGCGCCGTAAGGCGGACGGAAGAGCAGCGGGGTGGCACCCGTGAACTCCTTGATGAGCCGGGAGTTGTGCTCCAACTCGCGACGAATACGGTCCGGGGTCTTCGCCGGAAGATTCGGGTGGGTTACTGTGTGGTTGCCGATCTCCATGCCTGCGGCGGCCACCTTTTGTGCAGTTTCCGGGAAGGCCTTGATGCTGTTGCCCATCTGGAAGAAGGTGATCGAGAGCTTGAACTTCTTGATGGTGTCGAGGAGTTCCGGGGTCATCGCGCTGGGCCCGTCGTCGTAGGTGACGGCGACGCAGTGCAGTACCCGACAATCCGGACCGACGGCCGTAGAGGGGCGAGTCGAGGTGTCGGTGGACTTGAGGGACTCGTCGACTGGCTGCGACGTCGTCCCAGTGAACTTGCCGGGATTCGTCGATGCCTTCTGGGCCTGGGTGCCGAAGCTGCTGAGCATTCCCCTGGCCTTGTCAGACGATACGACGAGGGTGATGGGATGGTCGCTGAGGACGCCTGAGGCGAAGGTGGCCAGGAGGTCACCGTCATGGTCGAAGCCGAGGGCGGGGCCGTTGCCGTACGGGGCGGACTTGGCCTTGGCGGCCGCGGCGATCTTGCCGCCGTCGAGGGACTGGTCCTTGCCAGCTTCCTGCAGGGCCGTTGTCAGGTTGGCCCACTGGTCAGCCTTGACGAGTGCCGGGGAGGAGTACGACTGCTTGGCCCCAGTCGAGTACCAGACGCTTGCCGGGATCGTCTGCTTCTTTCCCTTGACGGTCGTCGTGTTGGTCACCAGAACCCCCAGGACGGCGTCGCTGGAGGCGATGATCTGGGAGGTGACGTTGACGTCAGAGGCGTCCTGCTGCCAGGAATCGCGCAGCATACGGCCCTTGATGACCTCGACCGCCATGCTGAGGTTCCGTGCCTTCGCGAAGCGGGGGTAGGTGGCCCTGACCTTCTCCGGGGCGGCCTTGAAGGTGATGTCAGTTGCGCCGGCCCGTGCTGCGGGGATCTTCGTCAAGGTGGCGTCGACCGAGCCGGAGCTCGGGGATCCTCCTGACTGGGCAGAATCCTTGGGCCCATCGTTCGAGGAGCAGGCACTCAGGGTCAGGCATGCCGTGAGTGCGACGACAGCGACTCTCCGAGTAAGGGAAGGCTTCAGCAACATGAGGGAGACCTTACAGCGTATGTTCGGATCCCCGAAAATGGGCTTGCCGTGTCGCGAGGGAAAAGGACCAGACTGCGCTGTGACGCCACTGTGAGGGTAATCCGTCACTGGCTTATGGGCTGCACAGACACAGCGGTTGGGTCGGTCTTGTTCCGGCCCAACCGCTGTCAGGAAATCACAGGATGAAGGTCACTTGTTGTGGGCGTCGATCCAGTTGATGATCGTGTCGTCGACCTGATCCTTGACGGGCTCGTTGATGGTCTCGTGCATCAGGCCCTTCCACTGGATGACCTTCTTGTCGGTGGATCCAATGGCGTTGTACCAGTTGGTGTCGAAGTAGGCCGGGACGATGCCGTCGTTTGCGCCGTGCATGATGAGGGTCGGCTCGGTGAAGGACGGGGCGTTGAAGGCGTTGTAGGTCTGGGCCACGCCCATCTGCTTGACCATGCCGAGGCTCATGTACTTGTTGTTGTACGGATCCTTCTTGTAGTCCTCGACAACGGCCGGGTCGGTGCAGACGCCGCTCGACAGCGGGTTCGTGAACTGGATGAAGGCCTCAGCGACGGTCGAGGGCAAGTGAATCGCCTTCGGGTTGCGCACGGCCTGGGTCAGCAGGATGCCGTTGAAGCTGGTGAGCTTCTCCATGGGCAGCTTCTGACTGATGGTCGGATCGGCGTTCTTCTCAGCCTCGGTGAGGTCGTGAGCCGTGATGATCTCGGGCTCCTCGGTGTCATGGCCCCACGGGTTGACGGCGATGCCGCCACCGTTGCTGACGATGCCGTCAACGGTTCCCGGGTACTTGGCACCGTAGGACTGAACGGCGAAACCACCCATCGAGTGGCCGAAGAGGAAGACCTTCTTGCCCTGGTTCTCCTGGTGGGCAGTGCTGACGAACTGGTGGACGTCATTGACGAGGTTGTGCCAGTCGTCGATGTTGCCGCGCGGGATGGTGTTGTCGACGTAGGGACGAGCGCTGCGTCCGTGTCCGCGGTGGTCGAAGCGGTAGGTCGAGTACCCGGCGTCATTGAGGCGTTTGGCCAGGTAGTCGTAACGGCCGGAGTGCTCAGCGGCGCCATGGACGATGACGACTGCTCCCTTGGCGTTCGGGACGATGTTCTTGCGGAAGAAGAGCTTGGTACCCCAGTGATCGGTGCTGGTGACGTAGCCGGTGATGAGCTTCGGCTGGGCGGAGACCGCGGCCACCGGAGTCGAGGCATTGTCGGCAGCGAGGGCGGGAGACGCCGTCATGGAGACCCCGGTGATGGCCATGGTGCCGGCGATGGCCAATGCGCTCATTTTCTTCATAAAGATCATGTCCAAGCTCCTTTGCTCTGAAATGGCTAGCCGTACGGCTCGTGTCGTGAGACTAGGGGGCGCGGGTTCATTCGGCAGACCTGTGAACGTGTGCACGTCTGGAATTGGTCAGATGGTCGCGGAGTAAATGTGATTCGTGCACAGCCGTGCGGACGCTGGACGGTTGAGCCCTTGGCGGGCGGGGATGGTGGATCGGCGCGACGATATCGTCGATGGCAACGGGTGGTGATGCGACCAGATGGGGCTGCAGGATGATCCTGCAGCCCCATTAATGCCAGGCGACATGAGTCACACGGTTGCCTGGCTCAAGTTATTCACAGTTTGGATTCAGCGCACCTGGTTGGCGGGAACCCAGGCAGCGGTCTGGATGTCACCGAGATGGCCGACGTGCTTGGTCTTGCCGGGCAGGTTGATGGTGAAGCAGACCTTGGCCTTCTTGAGGTTGGCGACGATCTCCTGAGCCAGCGGCTTCAGGTCGCCAAGGTCGGAGGTGTCGCCGAAGGCCTTGCGCGCATTGTCGGCGACGATCTTGACGACCTTCTTGACAAGGGCGGTCTTGTCGGTCAGCAGAGCCGGGTTCTTCAGAACGGTGCTGACGATCTCCTTGGCGGAGTCGACGGCCACGGCCTTGGTCTTGGCGGTGCCATTCTCGATGAGGATCTTGGCGATCTTGATCTCGGTCTGGTGACGCTCGTGGGCGTTGTTCTTGAGGCAGTCGAAGTCGATCTGGACTGGCAGCTTCGAGGTGTCGATGGCGGTGGCGGACGGAGCAGGGGTCGGGGCGGGGGGGGCGTCGGCCGCGTGGGCCGGGGCGGCCATGAGAGCGGTTCCGGTGGCGAGGGCGGCAGCTGCGCTAGCGGCGACGAGTCGATTCTTGATCATGGGTGTCCTCCTTGCGTTGGTCGGCACCTGGTGGGGGTGCATGTGCCGGCTGAGTCCGGCTGACAACAAAAAGGTAAGAAGTCACGCCTCAGTCGGTCCACCGCGCGGCGAGGTTGTTGCACTTTCGTCTGATGAAAGGAAACGAATGGTCACTGTGATGGGGAACCTGGACAAGTGGCCGTCAGGAAGGATCCTCCGTCCCTGAAGCGAGAGCCGCGAGGTGTGCCTGGCCAATGGGTTCGTTGGCGAGGGCTGGTACGACAGCCCAGCGGGTGGCCTGTGCGGTCACGTTCTCAATCTGGGTCACTTCGTCGCGGGCCCGACGTCCCAGGAGGGCGCTCGTGGGGTGGGCGGCTGCCAGCGAGTTGTTGACGACCCATGCCCAGGGGTGGATGTCGGCGCGAGCAAGATCCGTCACGAGAGATGTCGCCTCGAGGACAGGTGTGGTGTCCGGCAGGGTGACGATAATGATCTTGGTGTGCTCTGGATCCTGCAGGCACATGAGTGGGGTCGTCGTATGGAGACGCTGCGCGGAATCCATGTGACGCAGGACGTCCCGGTGATACGAGCCGGTGGCGTCCATGAGGAGAAGGGTGTGGCCGGTTGGGGCGGTGTCCATGATGACGAACTGATGACGGGCCGTGTTGACAGCGTGGCTGAACTCCTGGAAGACCGCGATTTCCTCGGTGCAGGGGCTGCGTAGGTCCTCGGCAAGTGCGGCTCGTCCCTCCTCGTCGAGGCTGCTTCCTCGGGTTGCCATGACGCGCTCGCGATAGGCCTGGGTCGCCCTTTCGGGGTCAATGGAGTCAACCGTCAAGCCAGCCATCTCTCCATCCAGTGTCGCGGCAAGATGAGTTGCTGGGTCACTCGTCGTGAGAAGGACCTTCTTCCCACGACGAGCCAGTTCCGTCGCGATGGCGGCAGCGATCGTCGTCTTTCCGACACCGCCCTTGCCCATCGTCATGACGAGGCCGTGATCCTGGCTGGCGAGGTCGTCGACGAGTTCGTCGAGACCAGGCTGCTCGGGCAGGTCGACGATGACGTCGTCGGGGGAGCGATGGGCCTCGTCGCTGGTGAACATGCGGGAAAGAGCGTCGACGCCGATCATGGTCGTCGCCTTGAGGGGTATGTCGTCGCGTCGAAGGGCAGCGAGACCGGCTGGCATGGCCTCCAGGGCCGCGTGTTCGCGTTCCTCAATGGCGTGGTGGAGGGGATCGGCGTCGTCGGCATGGGGGAGAAGGCCGTTGATGACGAGATGGGAAGCCTGGATACCGATCTCAGCGAGCTCTGCGAGAGTGCGGTTCGTTTCGCGCAGGCTTGACGGCTGGGCGCGTGCCACGAGGACAAGTCGGGTGACGTTTGAGTCCGTGAGGGCCTCGACTGCAGCTCGGTAGGTGTTTTTGCTCTTGTCCAGACCAGACATCGGGCCCAGGCAGGAGGCATCGCCCTTGCCGGCATCAAGGTAGGCGGTCCAGTCGCCGGGTAGCTGGAGGAGGCGAATGGTGTGGCCGGTGGGTGCGGTGTCGAAGATGACGTGGTCGTAGCCGGCGGTACGAGACGGATCAACCAGCAGGTTGGTGAACTCGTTGAACGACGCGATCTCGACGGTGCATGACCCGGAGAGTTGTTCGGTGATCGTGGCGATCTCGCTGGCGGGAAGAATGGCGCGCACCGGGTCGATGATCCGATTGCGGTAGGCCTCGACCGCCTGCTCCGGATCAATCTCAAGGGCGTCCAGTCGGGCGACGGCGTCGATGGGGGTCATGCGGTTGCCGATCGTCTGGCCAAAGACGTGGCCGACATTGCTGGCAGGGTCCGTGCTGACGAGGAGGACTCGTTTGCCGCGGCGCGTCAGCTCGACGGCGGTGGCACACGCGACGCTCGTCTTCCCCACTCCGCCCTTCCCGGTGAAGAAGATGTGACGAGGGGCATCGTCGAGGAACTGGACCATCGTGACCTCCTGACGTTCTGGTGTGGTCAGCAGCAACCGGAGGACCGCTGAGAGTCCCCGCAGCAGGACGTGGATGTGCCTTGATCTGAGCAGCAGTCCTCGATGACGGGAAGCTCGATACGCGGCGAGGCGTCGGTGCGACCGGCCCATCGAAGCATCTCGTCGCGGCTGGGGTGACGACCGGTGAGGACGGTGACGTCGTCGACGAGGGTGAGGGGGAGGGCCTCGGAACCTGCGGTCTGGAGGAAAGTGACGACGACTGGGTTCTCGGTGAACCGAGTTGAGTCGGTGGCGAGGTTGGCTCGCTGCACGTCGATTCCCTGTGCCTGGAGGGCGTTGACATCGGCGGTGAAGGTCACGAGTTCCTGGTCGACATCGGCGCCGCATACCCCGGTGTTGCAACACAGTGCGGGCTCGTAGACACGGATGGTGGGCATCTGGACCTCCTGCGATCACATTGATGAACGTCTATATGTTGATAGTAGGAGGTCGTATTGATGGGTGTCAATATGGCGACGGTAGGATTATCGGCATGAAGACGACGCTTCCAGTTGTGTCGGCCGACGATGTGTGTGAGCCCGACTCGTCACCTCTGCCGGTTTCGCGTGCCGAGGAGCTCTCCGTCGTGGCAAAGGCGTTGTCGGATCCAGTGCGGTTGCGCGTCTTCCACCACATCGCGGCGAACAGTGGCGCCAGTGTGTGCGCCTGCCATCTCGATGGCCTGTTCGGGGTGAGTCAGCCGACGCTGTCCCATCACCTCAAAAAACTCGTGGAAGCGGGGCTCGTCGACAAGGAAATGCGGGGACGATGGGCTCATTTCACGGTGCGGCCAGAGGGGTTGGAGGCCTTTCGTGCCTTTCTGGCCGATCTTCCCTGATCCCGTTTGAAGAACCCTCATGGCAAAGAGTGTTGTGGGTAGGCCACGGAGGATGTAGCTCATATTTCCCTCAGCGCACCGTTGCCGGATGGACCTGATTGGTGCCCTGGGGCTGGCGGTCGTTGTGACTGGAAGTGGGACGTACGTATACGGGGGCGCCCATGACGGGACAGAGGTCACCCTTCCTGCCAAGTATCAAAGGGGAATGGATCGTTTCGAATCGTTGGCTGCGTGCAAAAAACCACTCAAGAATGTCGATGGATCATCTGATCTCGCAGCATCGGTTGAATGTGATGTCGCCACCGGGCGACTTCGTCTTGTTTTGTCGAGCGACTCTAACTATTTGTCCTCGCTGCAGGAGTATCTATGTGCGCTCGCGGATGGAGATCAAAATCACCCAGTAGCCCTACCGGGGATCATTCACATGTTATATCCGGGTCGGCAACTATCTGCTCGTCTCGCTCGCTCCAAGTGGCAGTGGCGGAAAGATGGATTCTTCCGATATTCCGTGTCTACCGAAAAAATTGTAGAAACAAGAGATCATGAAACTGGAATGATGTGTCCTGGCCGTACGTCAGGATGTGTTTTGTCGTGCTCAGTAGTAGCTAAGCATGCTCTGTTCTGTACTTTCGGACGCATATCGTTGTATTTTCGGATATATATCAAAATCTCTCACTCTCAGGGTGAGGGTGTTCTATTAAGCTCTGCGTATGGGAGAAGGCCATTCTCATCAATGGGATTCCCTAGAAAGAGAGAATTGTGAAGGTGGATAAGGTCGTCCTCCATGGCGTTGGGGCTGGCTGCTATATTTCTGAGCCACGAACGGTTCCTGCTGAACAGGTTTCGAAGGGACGAGAATGATTGCTGCGGTTGGAGTGTCCAAATCCTTCGGTGTTGGTGCGGGTCGGGTTGAAGCGCTTCGAAGCGTAGATATTGAGTTTTCGTCGTCGGGTCTACACGCCCTCATGGGGGAGAGCGGATCGGGGAAGAGCACGCTGATCAATCTGCTCGCCGGTCTGGACGTCCCCGATGCCGGGGAAATTGAGGTGAACCGTAAACGTGTCTCCGAATTGGATGAGGCGGCACGGGCTCGGCACCGGCTTGAACATGTGTCGGTCATTTTCCAAGACAACAATCTCATCGCGGAGATGACAAACATCGAAAATGTGGCCTTACCACTGTGGGCACGTGGCCAAAACCGGCTCTTCCCAATCATCGGTGGAAGGCGGGTCTGAAACCGCCGGTGTCGAGTATT
>OKPS01000159.1_pt1 | contig 23334 bp, 5 predicted proteins | sample 1614261 | NCBI WGS metagenome assembly OKPS01 (sample SAMN04436919, study PRJEB24849) | human gut metagenome | biome: human gut; feature: NICU; material: stool | host: Homo sapiens | place: USA: Saint Louis, MO | collected 2012-05-11
TTTATCTGCTGTTTATTGCGCTGCCGCTGATTGGCATTGTGATGATGTATAACCGCGGAAACGACTGGTTTGCCTTTGGCCTGCTGATGCCGCATGCGGCGGAAGGGAATTTTGATCTGGTGGATATGCTGAAGGAGTGGCACGAGACGCTCGCCAATCTCGGCTATTTCTTGATTGGTCTGCACGCGGCGGCGGCGCTAATGCATCACTATTTCTGGAAAGACAATACGCTGCTGCGCATGATGCCGAAAAAGCGTCAGTAGTCTTTTCGCCCGGCGGCGCTTCGCTTGCACGGGCCTACAAACGGCTCAAACTCGTAGGCCGGGTAAGCGCAGCGCCACCCGGCTTGTTTTTTAACGCAGCAGAGCACGCTCTTCAGCCGTTAACGCCAGCGTCTGCGTTATCCCGGTCTCTGATGATTTCACCGCCGCTTCCAGCACAGCCATGACCGCTAACGCCTCGACAGGGTGAACAGGATGGGGGATTTCCCCGCGCAGCGCATCACGCACGTGGATGTAATACTGGCGCTGGTCGCCTTTCGGCGTGACAACCGTCTGCGTTGCACCGTCTGCCCCGAAGAACACCATGCTGTCGCTGTCTTCTCCCCAGGTTTCGCTGCCGGGGATCACACCCGCAAGCAGTTGTGCTTCCTGCTGATCGATTCTGGCCTTCACCACGCTGCCTTTATCCCCGTGAACGGTAAAGCGCGCCGTCCCGCCAGCGACCAGCATGCTGGCGTGCAGAATAACCTTGTGCGCCGGGTAATTTAAAACTACATGCGCCCAGTCGTCGATCTCCGCACCCTCGCGCAGCGTCGCGATATTCCCCTGAACCGACTCAGGCAGGCCAAACAGCTGTAGCGTCTGGTCGATCAGGTGCGGCCCCAGGTCAAACCACAGACCGCTACCGGGAACGTTCTGCTCGCGCCAGCGCACGCGGACTTCCGGACGGAAGCGATCAATATGCGACTCCAGGTGCTTGACCTTGCCGAGCGTGCCTTGCGCAATAATCTGTTTAATGCCGAGGAAATCGCTGTCCCAGCGGCGGTTATGAAAAACAGAGAGCAGGAGCTGTTTTTCATCCGCCAGCGCGATCAGGTCGCGGGCTTCCTTCATGTCGAGGGTAAAAGGCTTATCCACGACGACATGTTTCCCGGCGTTCAGGGCCAGCGTAGCCAGCGGGGCGTGAGTGGCGTTAGGCGAGGCAATCACCACCACGTCGATATCAGGATGCTGAATAGCCTCTTCCGGTGTCGCGACCACAAGCACATCCGGAAGATCGCGTTTTACCTTCTCTTCATCACGGGAAGAGACCACCGCCAGCCTAAGCCCGTCCACGGACTGGATCAGCGGAGCATGGAAGGTTTTACCCACAAATCCATACCCGATCAGCGCAATGTTGATTGTTTGAACTTTACTCATGACCTTCTCCACGTTATTGCGCGCATACGGTGACCTGTAATGCGCCAGGGTCCCCAAGCTCAGGCCAGGGACGATCTAAAAAGAGTTGATGAATGTCGGATAACCCCGAAACCAGATACGGTTCACAGCGGTTAACTTTCAGATGGTCGGCCACGATCCAGTGTTCATGGCTTGCGGCGAGCATCGCACGTTTCACCTCAGCATCGGCCTCTTTACCGGCACTCAGACCGAGTTCGGCATGAATGGCGCACGCCCCAAGAATGGCGATATCTGCCCGATAGCGGGAGAGCAACGACAACGTGGCGCTTCCGGCAAACAGGCGCTGTTTCGGGTCCCATTTCCCGCCGAGCAGGATCAGATCAATGTCTTCCCGGTCGCTAAAATGCTGGGCGATGTCCAGCGAAGTGGTGATCACGGTGTGAGGCCCCTGAAGAAAGGTCGCGACGGCCATCACCGTGCTGCCGGCATCCAGAAAGAGGGTGGAACCGGCTGGAACCGCCTGCGCGACCTGTTTCCCCAGGCGTTGCTTGGTTTCAGGCAGCAGCGTGTTGCGGCCCTGACGATTCATGGCGGAAAGATTAAGGGCGATAGCGCCACCGTGGTTCTTCTGGGCCAGCCCCTGATTTTCCAGGTCGGTGAGATCCCGACGGATGGTATCTGCTGAAACCTGCAGCTTTTCTGCCAGCTCAGTAATGCTGGCCTGACCTTGTTCGCTCAAAATATCAAGGACATAACGTTGACGTGCGGTCTTGTGCATGGCTGCACTCCTGCAAAATGTCGCAATAATTCGCATAATACAGCATTTTTGCGCAGAGGGAAGCAGGGGAGTGGGGTAAGCGGTCGGGAGGTGCAGTCATTCCGTTAGGTGATTATTACATTTGTATTAAGCAGATATCATTAAGCCGTTTTGAATGTTAACCACAGTGTTATTGTTATGTTTTATTTAATGATTTGGGTTATGTAACCATTATAATACCATTGCATGGAATAAAACTCTGCAAATAAGATTTATAATGGCGATTAATCTCTTACTTTAGTTTTTTAATGGATTTTTATTTTGGCGTGAGGTCGGTAATAACTTAAATTGACACTTCTTTGAAAATCTTTGTGTCTGACGCTCCTGGAAATTAACGCAAAAATGTACAGAGAGTAGATTAGGAATTTTCCTTAAATAACAGAGGGTTTATATGTTTCATTTGAAATACCCCTTTTATGGTTTTGTCCAGAAACCCCATCTTTTTTCTTATTTGTAACACCACATTAACATTGTGGGTGTAGTGGCCTATACCACATTTTGTTATGCTGCAAATCAGTTTAAGAAATAAGTAAATTCTTAATTGAAATAAGACGACGGACTTTCTCACTTCCAATGGAAATGGGTATGGGGGAGTTTTACCTGAAATTCAGTGAGGACGCTAAAGAAGATATTTGTCTAATTATCTATACCTCTTTTTGGGTAATTGCCTGAGTTTGGCTCAGAGTCAGGGAGATAAAAATGACGATATTGCGAAAGCCTATGTTACGCCGATTTACAACAGCACTGGCATTAATTTCATTCGCCATAAATACGGCTTATGCCAATAGTCACCAGGCAGGGATTGCCGCAGTGGCAAAGACGACCTTAAAAGAAAGTATTCTTTTTGCTATCGATCGCGATCCCTCAATTAGTCAGCAGGCCGCGCAATTAGGTATTGGTCAGGCGCAAATAGATGAAGCGCGTAGCGGCTGGATGCCACAAATCGCGTTGAACGGGAGCACGGGTCATAGCCAGACCACCGATTCCAGCGGATCGCTGAAGAATTCTGCGGCCTGGGGGATTAGCCTGACCCAGCTGCTGTACGATTTCGGGAAAACCAATAACAGCATCAGCCAGTCTTCCGCCCAGCGCGATAGTTACCGCTACCAGCTGATGAGTACGCTCTCTGATGTGGCGGAGAAAACGGCACTCAGCTACGTGGAAGTTAAACGCTATTCCGATCTGCTCCAGGCGGCAAAGGACAACGTTCAGGCGCTTAAAAATGTTGAGCAACTGGCAAAACTGCGTGCGGATGCAGGGGTGAGCTCCACTTCCGATGAACTGCAGACCCGCACGCGTATTGCTGGCATGCAGGCAACGGTCGCGCAGTATAACGCCGCCTTAAACAGCGCCCGCGCAAGGCTTGCGGTCTTAACCGGGATGCAGGCTGATGCTTATTCGCCCGTGCCTGCGAACCTCGCCGTTGAGCCTGATTCGCTTAACCGCATTGATTATTCCTTGATACCCACGGTGTTAGCGGCGCAGAACCGGGAGCGTTCGGCCCAGTACGGCGTGGAAACGGCGAAGTCCCAGCACTGGCCGACCTTAAGCCTGAAGGGGGGGCGTACCCGTTATGAGTCGGACAACCGTTCTTACTGGGACGACCAGATCCAGCTCAATATTGATGCACCGCTATATCAGGGCGGCGCGGTCTCCGCACGTGTGCGTCAGGCAGAAGGCGCACGGGCTATGGCCTCTTCTATGGTTGATCAGGCGCGCTTCGATGTTCTGCAAAAAGCCTCCGTTGCGCAGGCTGACTGGACCGGTGCACGGGGAAGAATGGAAGCCGGTAAGCTGCAGCTGGAAAATGCACTGCGTGCCCGTGATGTTTATAAAAATGAATACACCCTGAGCAAGCGGAGCATTAATGATTTGCTTAGCGTTGAGCAGGATGTCTGGCAGGCCACGTCGGCAAAAATAATCGCTGAGTATGATGGGTGGAGTTCGGCAATTAATTATGCTTCCGCGGTTGATAATTTAATGTCGCTTATTGGAATAGAGAAAAACGCTGCCGCAAAATTACCCGATTTGAGTTAAAAAAAGACGCGCATAGCTGCGCAAAATAAGACTGAAAATAATGGGTGTTTTTTCCCAGGGATAGCTACATCCATCTGGTGGACATATCCACAGGAATCCGCACACCTGCAAGGAGAAGAATATGAGTAACGTAAAGGTTGTTGATGTCATCATTCGCAAAACGGCAGAAAAAACGAAATTAACCGGAGACGGAAATCTCTCGGTATCCATTTCATCGCCGAGTGTGATTGAAATCCAGGGCTCAGCTCAGGATGTGGTGCGTTATGTCCGCCAGGGTAAAGACCTTCTCATTTATATGAAAGATGGCAGCGTTATTCGCTGTAATAACTATTTTGTCGAAGATCCTGAAACCCATCATCAGTCAGAGCTGGTATTCAACGATCATCAGGAACTGACGCATATTTCTTTTGCCGATGCCGGGGAAGCGTCTGGCGCTGCTGTCACTGAGTTAACCGCCCAGGCCACACCCATTAGCAGCATTGAACCTTTCCTTGAGCAGGAAAGTGTCCTGAGCGATGCGCCGTGGGGCTGGATTGCGGGTGCTGCCTTAGGCGGTGGCGCCATCGGGGCGCTGCTGGCCAACGGTGGTGACGGCGAAACGAAAACGAAAGTCATTGATAATACCAAAGAAGTGGAAAGTGCCACGCCGACCTTTTTGCTGTCGGACAAGGTGGGTGACAAGCAGGGTGTGCTGAGCGCGAACGCGATCACGGACGATAACACCCCGACCTTTAGCGGTAGCGGCCAACCGGGCGCGACCATTCAGATCAAAGACAGCAGCGGAAGCACCATTGCCAGCGCGATGGTGGGTAAAGACGGCACCTGGACGGTGAAACTCCCGACCCAGTCTGACGGAGAGCATACGTGGTCGGTCGTGCAGATCGACGGCAGCAAAACCACCTCTGCAGGCAGCATCACGGTAACCGTCTCCACGGCCGAGGCCACCATTACGCTGGCGACAACGGCGGGTGACAACGTGATAAACGCCAGCGAGCAGTCTGCCGGTTTTACGCTGTCCGGCAGCAGCCAGCATCTGGCGAAGGGAACCGACGTTTCCGTGACGCTGAACGGTAAAACCTACACGGCGGAAGTAGGGGCTAACGGCGCGTGGAGCGTAAAAGTGCCAGCGGCAGACGCGCAGGCGCTGGGCGATGGCACCTGGACGGTCAACGTCAGCGGCAAAGACGCGGCGGGGAATACCGTGAGCGGAAGCCAGACGATTGGCGTGGATACCGCTGCGCCAACGCTCTCTGTCGATACGCTCGCGCAGGACAATATCATCAATGCCGCCGAGCACAACCAGCCGCTGACGCTGACCGGTAAAACCAACGCGGAAGCCGGACAAATTGTGACGGTAACGCTGAACGGCAAAAACTATAACGCCACGGTGGGCAGCGATGGCACCTGGTCCGTCACGCTTGCCGCCAGCGAGGTGCAGGCTCTCAGTGAGGGCAACCACACCCTGACGGTGAACGTCAGTGACAAAGCGGGTAACGGTACATCAGCGACGGCAGATTTCTCGGTTCATACTGCGGCGCCGGTCATTACCATTCACACCGTGGCGGGCGATGATATTCTCAATACCAGCGAGCAGGGCCAGGCACAGATTATCTCCGGCCAGGCGAGCGGTGCCGCCGCAGGCGATGTGGTGACCGTGACCGTGGGCGGTAAGACCTTCACCGGCGTGGTGCTGGCAGACGGCAGCTGGAGCGTAGGCGTCCCGGCGTCCGTTGTGGGTGCGCTGGGAGAAGGCCACCACACCCTTTCGGTGTCCGTGACCAATGCGGCAGGCAACACCAGCAGCGCCACGCACGGCATCACGCTGAGCGGCAACCCGCCGGAATTCACGATTGACGCCATCAGCCAGGATAACGTGCTGAATGCCCAGGAGACGATGCAGCCGCTGAGCCTGTCCGGCACCAGCAATCTGCCTGACGGCAGCACCATCACCGTCACGCTGAATAACGTGAATTATCCGGCCACCGTCGAAAACGGTATCTGGTCCATCCAGGTGCCGGTTTCCGACGTGTTGAATCTGGCGAACACGCTTTACACCGTTACCGTTAGCGGCACCGACAGCGTGGGCAACAGCGGTTCTGCCGAAGCGAATCTGCTGGTGGATACCGTGCTGCCGCAGGTCATTATCAACACCTTTGCAGGCGACAACCTGGTCAATAACGCCGAAGCGGGCGTGGATCAAACCCTCAGCGGTCGCGTTACCGGCGCGGCGGCGGGCGATACGGTGTCTGTTACCGTGGGCGGTAAGAGCTACAGCGCCACGGTAGGCAGCGATCTCACCTGGAGCGTCACCATTCCGTCGGCGGATCTTCAGGCGTTCGGCGATGGTGATTTAACCTTCACCGCATCGGTAACCAACGGGCACGGTAATACCGGCACCGGCGAGCGTGATATCAACATCAACGCTCAGCTGCCGGGTCTGCGCGTGAACACCATTTCCGGCGATGACGTGATCAACGCCATCGAACAGCAGCACGATCTGACCGTCACCGGTGCCAGCACCCATCTGGCTGCGGGCACACAGATTGTCGTTACCATCAATAGCGTCGAGTACGTCACCGCGGTTAACGCCAGCGGCAACTGGCAGATTGGCGTTCCGGCTGCGGATCTTCAGGCCTGGACGGCGGGCGAGGTGACGGTCAACGTCAGCGCGAAAGATGCCTGGAACAACACCGTTTCGGCAGAACACCCGATTGAACTCGACCTCAACGCCGTGGCGGTCACCATTGATACCGTCTCCAGCGATGACATGCTCAACGCGACAGAAAAAGGCAGCGATTTAACCCTGTCCGGCCAGACGCAGGGCGTGGAAGCGGGGCAGACCGTGGTGGTGAAATTCGCCGACCAGACCTTCACCGCCCAGGTGCAGCAGGATGGCTCCTGGAGCCTGACCGTACCGGCCAGCGCGATGGACACGCTGATCGACGGTCGCGCACAGGTGAGCGTCAGCGTCACCAACATCAACGGTAACACTGCCGACGCGTCGCGCGTGGTCACGGTGGATACCCTGCCGCCAGCGATTACCCTCGATAACCTGACCGCGGATAACATCATTAATGCGGCCGAAGCGCAGCAGGATTTAGTCTTAAGCGGCAGCAGCACGGCAGAATCGGGCCAGACGGTCACCGTAACGCTGAACGGCAAAACGTACCAGACCACGGTCCAGACGGACGGTACCTGGCAGTTGAGCGTTCCGGCGGCTGACGTTGGCGCTCTGGCCGACGGTATCGTGACCGTGACGGCCAGCGTGAGCGACGTGGCGGGTAACACCAGCAGCGCCGATCGCGTCGGTCTGGTAGACGCAACCGTGCCGCAGGTGACCATCAACGACTTTGTCACCGCCACCAACACCATTAACCAGCTTGCCCATTCTCAGGCGCAGATCCTGAGCGGCTCCGTGACCGGCGCGGCAGCGGGCGACCGGGTGACCATCACCATCAACAATGTGGATTACACCACCGTGGTGGATGCGGCGGGCAACTGGAGCCTCGGTCTGCCAGCGTCCGTGGTGCAGGGGCTGGCCGACGGTACCTGGACCATCGACGTCTCCGTGACCGACAGGTCCGGTAATACCGGAAGCAGTTCGCTGGATGTGGTGGTGAATACCGTGACGCCGGTCATCGGTATTAGTACCCTGGCAGCAGATGACGTGATCAATGCGACCGAGAAAGGTCAGGATCTGCAACTCTCCGGTACCAGCAACCAGCCGGAAGGAACCCGTATCACCGTCACCCTGAACGGCATCGACTACACGGCTATTGCAGATGCCAGCGGTAACTGGAGCGTCACCGTACCGGCGACGGCGGTAGGTGCACTGGGCGAAGCGCATTACACCGTGACGGCGAACGTGACCGACAGCGTGGGCAACAGCGCCTCTGCAAGTCACGATGTGCTGGTGGACAGTTCGCTGCCGGTTGTGACGATCAATACCCTGGCGGGCGATAATATCGTTAACGCAGCGGAGGTTGCGGCAGGGCAAACCCTGACCGGTAAAGTGACTCACGCGGCGCCAGGTGACACTGTCACGATTATCCTTGGCGGCCCGACATACACGGCCACCGTGCAGGACGATCTCACCTGGAGCCTGCCGTTAAGCGAGGGCCAGTTAACCGCGCTCGGCAATGGCGATTTGACGCTGTCAGCCAGCGTCACCAACGCCCACGGTAATACCGGCTCATCCTCTCTGGACTTCACCATCGACGCCCAGCTTCCTGGACTGCGTATTGACACCGTGGCGGGCGATGACGTGATTAACATCATCGAACACGGTCAAAACCTGATTGTGTCCGGCTCCAGCACCGATCTGGTCGCGGGCAGCACCGTCACGGTAACCATTAACGGCAGCAACTATTTCGCCACCGTGCTGGCGGACGGCACCTGGAAGGCGGCGATCCCGGCCGCGGATGTGTCGCAGTGGGCGGAGGGTGCGCTCGATATCAAGGCAAGCGCACAGGATACCTCCGGCAACCCGGTGACTATAGGCACCGTTGTGGATGTCGATCTCGCGCCTGTCGCCATCACCATCAGCAGCGTGACCGACGATAACGTGCTCAACGCGGCGGAAAAAGGTCAGGATCTGCTGCTTTCCGGCACCACCTCCAATGTGGAAGCGGGTCAGACCGTGACCATTACCTTTGCGGGTAAAACCTGGACCACGACCGTAGATGCCAACGGCGACTGGACGTATACCGTACCGGCAGCCGATCTGAGCGGCCTGAAAGACGGCGACGCCAGCGTGCAGGTTAACGTCACCAACGCGAACGGCAACGCGGCATCGTCCGCGCAGGAATTCAGCGTCGATACCACTGCGCCAACGGTCAGCATCAACACCATCAGCAATGACAATATGCTCAACGCGGCTGAGGCGGGGCAGGATTTGACCCTGAGCGGCTCCACCACGGCCGAAGCCGGCCAGACGGTGACGGTCTCGTTCAACGGCAAGCAGTACACCGCGCAGGTGCAGGCGGACGGCAGCTGGACACTCAACGTGCCGGCGGCGGATCTGGCAGGCATCAGCGACGGTAACGCCACGGTCACGGCATCGGTTTCCGATAAAGCCGGTAACCCGACAAGCGCGGATGCCTCCGTTCTGGTGGATACCACCGTGCCACAGATTAGCTTCAACATCGTCGCGGGCGATGACATCGTGAACATTGCTGAGCACGGTCAGGCGCTGATCGTCTCCGGTAAGGTGACGGGCGCGCAGGCGGGCGATGTCATCACGGTGACCCTGAACGGGAAAGACTACACCGCAATGCTGGATGCGTCCGGGAGCTGGAGCGTGGGCGTTCCGGCAACGGACGTGGGCGCGCTGGTGAACGGCAACCTGACGATTGCGGCGACACTCACCGATAAAGCGGGTAACAGCACCACCGCAACGCATGACGTTGAGGTCTCCCTGACCGCGCCGGTGATTGCCATCAATACCCTGGCGGTTGACGACGTGATCAACGCGGCCGAAAAAGGCCAGGACCTGCTGGTTTCCGGCAGCAGTAACCAGCCGGACGGCACCACCATTACGGTGACCCTGAACGGCATCAGTTACACCGCCATCACGGACGCCAGCGGCAACTGGAGCGTCACCGTACCGGCGGCAAACGTCTCGGCGCTGGGCGAAGCGAGCTACGCCGTGACGGCAAACGTGACCGACGCGGCAGGTAACAGCGCGAGTACCAGTCACAGCGTTGTGGTCGACAGCGCGCTCCCGGTGGTGACCATTAATCCTGTCGCCACGGATGATGTGATTAATGCGGCAGAGGTCGCCGCAGGCCAGACCCTGAGCGGGAAAGTGAGCGGGGCAGTGAGCGGTGACACTGTCACTATTTCCATCGGTGGCAATATCTACACCGCCACGGTACAGGACGACCTGAGCTGGTCGGTCAACGTGCCGTCCACGGTCTTAACCGCCATCGGTAACGGCGATCTGACGGTGTCCGCCAGCGTCACCAACGGCCATGGCAATACCGGCACCGGCGAGCGCGACATCACCATCGATGCCAGCCTGCCCGGTCTGCGCGTCGATACCGTCGCGGGCGACGATGTGATTAACAGCATCGAACATGCGCAAAACCTGATTATCACCGGGTCAAGCGATGGCCTGGCAGCCGGTTCGGCACTCACGGTAACCGTCAACGGAAAAACCTACGCGGCAACCGTGCTGGCAGACGGCACCTGGGCGGCGGCGATCCCGGCGGCAGACGTTAGCGCGCTGGGCACAGGCACGGTCACCGTAACGGTTAACGGCCAGAGCACGGCGGGCACGCCGGTCACCATCAGCCACGACGTGAAGGTAGATTTGGCCGCAGTCGCCATCAGCATTAACCCGATTGCCACCGACGACGTGATTAACGCGACGGAAAAAGGCGCGGACCTGGTCCTGTCCGGCTCCACCACCAATGTGGAAGCTAACCAGACCGTCACCATTACCTTCGGCGGCAAGTCGTACACCGCGACGGTCGATGCCAGCGGCAACTGGACGACCACCGTACCGTCTGCCGATTTGGGCAGCCTGAAAGACGGCGACGCCAGCGTACAGGTGAGCGTGACCAACGTGAACGGCAACAGCGCGTCAGCTGGCCGTGAGTACAGCGTGGACGCGACGGCGCCGACGGTCTCGATTGACATCATCAGCGACAACAACATCATCAATGCGGCCGAAGCGCAGCAGGATCTGGTCATTAATGGCGTGACCAACGCCGAAGCGGGCCAGACGGTGACGGTCACGCTGAACGGTAAAGACTACACCACCACCGTAGCGGCAAACGGCAGCTGGAGCGTAACCGTGCCGTCTGCGGATCTGGGCGCGATTGCTGACGGTAACTACACCGTCAGCGCCGCCGTCGCGGATAAAGCGGGCAACCCGGCCTCTACCGATCGCGACGTGCTGGTTGATACCACCGTTCCACAGCTGACCATCCACACCGTATCCGACGACGATGTGATCAACAGCGCCGAACATGCGCAGGCGCTGATTGTCACCGGTTCTGTGTCCGGCGCGGCGGCGGGTGATGTGGTCACCGTGACGATCAACAACAAATCATACACAGCCACTCTGGATGCCTCCGGCAACTGGAGCGTGGGCGTACCGGCGGCGGATGTGACCGCGTTGACCGCGGGAGATTACACCATCACCGCGGCGCTGACCGATAAAGCGGGCAACAGTAACAGCACCACACACAGCGTGGAGGTAAACCTGAGCGCGCCGGTGCTGACCATTGACACCGTTTCCGGTGATGATGTGATCAACAGTTCAGAGAAAACCCAGGATCTGACGATCTCCGGTACGGCTTCCGGCCTGGCGGCAGGCGCGGCGGTGACCGTGATGCTCAACGGCAAAGCGTACGGCGCAACGGTGGACGCTAACGGTAAATGGACGACCACGGTTCCGGCGGATCAGGTCGGTCAGCTGGGTGAAGCGCTTTACACCGTTACCGCGTCAGCAACGGACGGCGTTGGCAACAGCACCAGTACCTCTCATACCGTGAATGTCGAGTCCGTTCTGCCGGGTGTCATTATCAACACCGTGGCGGGCGATGACGTCATTAACGCAGCTGAACTGGCGGCAGGCCAGAGCATCAGCGGCTCGGTAGTCAATGCCGAAGCAGGCAACACGGTTACCGTGACTCTCGGAGGCAAAACGTATACCGCGACGGTCCAGAGCGATCTCACTTGGTCCGTTAACGTGACGCAAGCCGAACTGACAGCGCTGGGCAACGGCGAGTTGACCGTATCTGCCAGCGTAACCAACGGCGTGGGTAACAGCGGCTCCGCTGAGCGCGATATCACTATCGACGCTAACCTGCCTGGGCTGCGCGTCGATACCGTCGCGGGCGACGATGTGATCAACAGCATCGAACATAATCAAAACCTGATTATTACGGGTACAAGCGACGGGCTGACGGCGGGCACGGCGCTGACCGTCACCGTGAACAATAAAACCTACCCGGCGACCGTCCTGGCTGACGGCACCTGGAGTGCGGCGATCCCGGCGGCGGATGTGGGTGCCCTGGCGGCAGGCACGGTGACCGTTACCGTGGCAGGCCAGAACGGTGCGGGTAACCCGGTTTCCATTAATCACGATGTGACGGTGGATCTGGCGACCGTTGCCATCAGCATTGACGCCATCGCTTCAGACGATGTGATTAACGCGGCCGAGAAGGGCGCGGAGCTGGTGCTCTCCGGCACCACCTCGAACGTGGAAGCAAACCAGACCGTCACCATTACCTTTGGCGGCAAGAATTATACCGCCACGGTGGATGCTGAGGGTAAATGGACCGCCACGGTGCCAGCGGGCGATCTGGCAGGTCTGAAAGACGGCGACGCCAGCGTACAGGTGAGCGTCACTAACGTGAACGGCAACAGCGCGTCGGCGGGCCGCGAGTACAGCGTGGACGCCACTGCGCCGTCCGTGACCATCAACACGATCGCGGGTGACGACATTCTCAATGCGGCCGAAGCGAAGAGTGACCTGATCGTGTCCGGCACCAGCACCGCCGAGGCGGGCCAGACGGTGACCGTAAGCCTGAACGGTAAAGACTACACCGCAACCGTCAGCGCGGACGGCAGCTGGACGCTGAACGTTCCGGCGGCGGATGTTGCGGCGCTTGGCGACGGCAGCGTGACCGTGACCGCGAGCGTGAGCGACAAAGCGGGTAACCCTGCTTCCGTTGACCATAACCTGACGGTAGATATCACCGTGCCAGCGGTCACCATCAACACCGTGGCGGGCGACGACGTGATTAACATCGCGGAGCACGCTCAGGCGCAGATTATCAGCGGTTCCGCCACCGGGGCGGCAGCGGGCGATAAGGTCACCGTCACCCTCGGCGGCCAGACGTACACCACGGTGCTGGACGCGGCGGGCAACTGGAGCGTGGGCGTACCGGCGAGCGTGATTTCCGGCCTCAGCGACGGCACCGTAACCGTCACGGCGTCAGTCACCGATGCCGCAGGCAATACCGGCACCGGCAGCCATAACGTGACCGTCGATACCGGCCTGCCGTCGGTCGGCTTCAACACCCTCAGCGGCGACAACGTGCTGAACGCGGTGGAGAAAGGCCAGGACCTGAGCGTCAGCGGCACCAGCGCCAACCTGGCAGAAGGCACCGTGGTCACCGTGACCCTGAACGGCAAGCAGTACACCGCCACCACGGCGGCGGACGGCAGCTGGAGCCTGACGGTTCCGGCGGCAGATCTGGCGGGTCTCGGTCAGGCCAACTACACCCTGAGCGCGACGGCGACCAACGGCGTGGGCAACAGCGTCAGCAACACCGCGAACCTGCTGGTGGATACTGCGCTGCCGACCGTCACCATCAACACCGTGGCGGGCGATAACGTTATTAACGCGGCGGAAGTGGCGGCCGGGCAAACCCTGAGCGGTACCGTGGCGAATGCCGAAGCGGGTAACACCGTGACCATCACCCTTGGCGGCAATACCTACACCGCGACGGTACAGAACGATCTGAGCTGGTCCGTAAACGTACCGTCTGACGTGCTGACCGCGCTGGGCAACGGCAGCCTGAGCGTGACGGCGACCGTGACCAACGGCCACGGCAACACCGGTTCCGGCGAACGCGAAATCGTTATAGACGCTAACCTGCCGGGCCTGCGCGTCGATACCGTGGCGGGCGACGACGTGGTCAACAGCATCGAACATGCGCAAAACCTGATCGTCACTGGATCCAGCGACGGACTGGCGGCGGGCACGGCGCTGACCGTCACCGTTAACGGCAAAGATTATGCGGCTACGGTGCTGGCGGACGGCACCTGGAGCGCGGCGATCCCGTCTGCCGACGTGAGCGCGTGGCCGGAAGGCAGCGTGAAAATCAGCGTCACCGGCGACAGCGCGGCGGGTAACACGATTAGCATCAGCCACGACGTGACGGTGGATCTGGCGACCGTTGCCATCAGCATCAACGCCATCGCCACCGACGACGTGATCAATGCGGCGGAGAAAGGGGCAGATCTGGTGCTGTCCGGTGCGACCACCAACGTGGAAGCCGGGCAGACCGTGACCCTGAGCCTGAACGGCAAGATCTACACCACTACCGTTGATGACAGCGGCAACTGGACGTATACCGTACCGTCCGCGGATCTGGCACACCTTAAGGACGGCGACGCCAGCGTGCAGGTGAGCGTCACAAACGTTAACGGCAACAGCGCCTCGGCGGGCCGCGAGTACAGCGTGGACGCCACCGCGCCGTCCGTGACCATCAACACGATCGCGGGTGACGACATTCTCAATGCGGCCGAAGCGAAGAGTGACCTGATCGTGTCCGGCACCAGCACCGCCGAGGCGGGCCAGACGGTGACCGTAAGCCTGAACGGTAAAGACTACACCGCAACCGTCAGCGCGGACGGCAGCTGGACGCTGAACGTTCCGGCGGCGGATGTTGCGGCGCTTGGCGACGGCAGCGTGACCGTGACCGCGAGCGTGAGCGACAAAGCGGGTAACCCTGCTTCCGTTGACCATAACCTGACGGTAGATATCACCGTGCCAGCGGTCACCATCAACACCGTGGCGGGCGACGACGTGATTAACATCGCGGAGCACGCTCAGGCGCAGATTATCAGCGGTTCCGCCACCGGGGCGGCAGCGGGCGATAAGGTCACCGTCACCCTCGGCGGCCAGACGTACACCACGGTGCTGGACGCGGCGGGCAACTGGAGCGTGGGCGTACCGGCGAGCGTGATTTCCGGCCTCAGCGACGGCACCGTAACCGTCACGGCGTCAGTCACCGATGCCGCAGGCAATACCGGCACCGGCAGCCATAACGTGACCGTCGATACCGGCCTGCCGTCGGTCGGCTTCAACACCCTCAGCGGCGACAACGTGCTGAACGCGGTGGAGAAAGGCCAGGACCTGAGCGTCAGCGGCACCAGCGCCAACCTGGCAGAAGGCACCGTGGTCACCGTGACCCTGAACGGCAAGCAGTACACCGCCACCACGGCGGCGGACGGCAGCTGGAGCCTGACGGTTCCGGCGGCAGATCTGGCGGGTCTCGGTCAGGCCAACTACACCCTGAGCGCGACGGCGACCAACGGCGTGGGCAACAGCGTCAGCAACACCGCGAACCTGCTGGTGGATACCGCGCTGCCAACGGTCACTATCAACACCGTGGCGGGCGATAACGTCATTAACGCGGCGGAAGTGGCTTCAGGCCAGACCATCAGCGGCAGCGTAACGAACGCGGAGGCGGGTAATATCGTCACCGTGACCCTTGGCGGTAACAGCTACACCGCGACGGTGCAGAACGATCTGACCTGGTCCGTGAGCGTGCCGGAGTCTGTTCTGACGGCGCTGGGCAACGGCGATTTGACGGTGTCAGCGACCGTGACCAACGGCCACGGCAATACCGGGGCGGGCGAGCGCGAAATCGCTATAGACGCCAGTCTGCCGGGCCTGCGCGTTGATACCGTCGCGGGTGACGACGTGATCAACAGCATCGAACACGGTCAGAACCTGATCGTTACCGGCTCCAGCGACGGGCTGGCGGTGGGAACCACGCTCACCGTGACCGTCAACGGCAAAACGTATGCCGCCTCCGTGCTGGCAGACGGTACCTGGAGCGCGGCAATCCCGGCGGCAGACGTGGGTGCGCTGGCAGCAGGCACGGTCACCGTTAACGTGGCAGGCCAAAGCACCGCGGGTAACCCGGTCTCCATCAGCCACGATGTGAACGTGGATCTGGCCGCGGTCGCCATCAGCATTGATGCGATTGCTACCGACGACGTGATTAACGCGGCGGAGAAAGGCGCGGATCTGGTGCTTTCAGGTAGTACGTCGAACGTTGAGGAAAACCAGACCGTTACCATCACCTTCGCCGGGAAGACGTACACCGCGAAAGTGGATGCCGACGGCAACTGGACGGCTACCGTGCCTTCCGCAGATCTGGCGGGCCTCAAAGACGGCGATGCCAGCGTGCAGGTGAGCGTGACTAACGTGAACGGCAACAGCGCCTCTGCGGGCCGCGAGTACAGCGTGGATGCCACCGCGCCAGCCGTCACCATTGATACGGTCGCGGGCGATAACGTGATCAACGCCAGCGAAGCGTCCGCAGGCGTGGCCATCTCCGGTACCACCACCGCGGAAGCCGGGCAGACGGTTACCGTGACGTTGGGCGGTAAGAGCTACACCGCGCAGGTGCAGCAGGGCGGTATCTGGAGCGTCAACGTGCCGGGCACCGATCTCTCCGCACTGGCGGATAACGGCTATACCGTGCAGGTCAGCGTGAGCGACGCGGCGGGTAACCCGGGCAGCGCGGGTAAAGCGATTACGCTTGATACCACGCCACCGACCGTCAGCGTTAACGTTGTGGCGGGCGATGACGTGATCAACAGCGTGGAACACGGACAGGCGCAGATCGTCAGCGGCACGGCAACCGGCGCGAACGTCGGGGATAAAGTGGTCATTACGCTGGGTTCGAACCAGTACACCACCACCGTTGACGCCAGCGGCAACTGGAGCGTGGGCGTGCCGGCCAGCGTGATTTCCGCCCTGACCGACGGCACAGTGACGCTGAGCGCAACCATTACCGACAGCGCGGGCAACAGCAGCACCCAGACGCACGACGTGGTGGTCAACACCGCCTCCGTGGCGTTGACGGTAAATACCCTCAGCGGCGATGACGTTATCAACGCGGCAGAAGCGGGTAATGCGCTGGTGATTAATGGCTCCAGCGCCCAGTTTGCCAGCGGTACGCAGGTGACCGTGACCCTGAACGGCAAGACCTACACCGCCACGATTCAGAGCGACGGCACCTGGACGACTACCGTCCCGGCCGCCGACGTAGGCGCACTGGCCGATGGCGCACGCTATCAGGTGTCTGTTTCGGCGCAGGACAGCGCGGGTAACAGCGCCTCGGCAACGCACGACATCAGCGTAAATACCACCGCGCCGGTGGTAAGCATTGCGACGCTGTCGGGTGACGATGTGCTGAACGCGGCAGAAGCGCAGCAGCCGCTGACGGTTCACGGTGCCTCCAGCGCCGAGGCCGGCCAGACCGTTACCGTGACGCTGGGCGGCAAAACCTATACCGCTACCGTGGCCAACGACGGCACCTGGACGGTGGACGTACCCGCGGCGGATCTGGCCGCGCTGAGCCAGGGGGCGCTGACGATGACCGCCTCGGTCAACGACAAAGCCGGGAACAGCGGTCAGACGACGCACACCTTAACGGTGGATACCGTCGCGCCGACCGTGACCATCAGCACCGTGGCCGATGACGACATCGTTAACAATGCCGAGCAGCTGACGGGCCATACCATCAGCGGTACCACCACGGCGGAACAGGGCCAGACGGTGACCGTCTCCTTCAACGGGCACAGCTATCAGGCCACCGTCGGGGCAGACGGATCGTGGTCGGTCTTCGTGCCGGGCCGTGACTTCCTCGGCCTGAGCGACGGGCAGTACGCGATTACCGCCACGGTGAGTGATAAAGCGGGTAACCCGGGCAGCGCAACGCACGACGTAACGCTGAACGGTGACGTCCCAACTATCACCATCAACACCTTTGCGGAAGATGACATTGTCAGCGCCGCCGAACACGGCACGCCGCTGGTCATCAGCGGCACCACCGACGCGCCTGCGGGCCAGACGGTGACCATCACGCTGAACGGTAAAACCTACACGGCGACCGTTCAGAATGACGGTACCTGGCGCTATACGGTCGGAAGCGCAGACGTGACCGCGCTGGCGGACGGCGGTTCGTACGTCATTAACGCGCAGGTCAGCAACACCATCGGCAACAGCGGCAGCGATAACCACAGCGTCACCGTGGATCTCACCGCGCCGTCGATGGGCATCAGCATTGATTCTCTGCAAAACGACACCGGCCTGAGCGCGAGTGATTTCATCACCAACGACGCTCAGGTCGTGGTCAACGGCTCGCTGACCGCGCAGCTCGGCAATAACGAGAAGGCGCAGATCAGCCTCGACGGTGGCACCACCTGGATTGACCTGACCGTGACCGGCACCACATGGCGTTATACGGACGGCCGCACCCTGACCGACGGGACCTATCAGTATCAGGTGCGGGTGATTGATAATGCGGGCAACGTGGGGTCAACGGACAGCCAGGACGTGGTCATTGATCTGACGAAACCGGCGGCAACGACCATTACCGTGGATTCCGTTTCCCAGGATACCGGCCTGTCCGACAGTGACTTCATCACCAGCGACAACCAGATCAGCCTGAAAGGGACGCTCGGCGCGGCGCTGGGCAGCGGTGACCACGCGCAGATCAGCCTCGACGGCGGTCTGACCTGGACCGACGTCAGCGTCAGCGGGCTGAGCTGGACGTATGTCGATGACCGTACGCTGGCCGACGGAGATTACAACTACCAGCTGCGCGTGATTGACGACGCGGGGAATATCAGCGCCACCACCAGCCAGGTAGTGACCATTGATACCGTCGCGCCGGACGCCAGCAAAACCATCGTCATCGACCGCATCAGCGACGATACCGGCCTGAGCAGCAGCGACTTTATCACCAACGATACGTCCCTGACGCTGCACGGCTCGCTCGGCGCGACGCTGGCTGACGGCGAGTACGCCCAGATCAGCATCGACGGCGGCGTCACCTGGCAGAACGTGATTGTGACCGGCAACAGCTGGTACTACGTCGACAGCCGCACGCTCGGGAACCAGACCTATGACTACTACGTTCGCGTGGTGGATGCGGCGGGCAACGTGGGGGCCAGCGCTCATCAGCAGGTGACCGTTGATACGGTCGCCCCGGATGCGGCGATTACGGTGACCGTGGATAACATTACCGTCGACACCGGGTTTGACAACAATGACTTCCTGACCAGTTCGACCTCGTACACGCTGCACGGCACGCTTGGCGCAGAGCTGGGGGCGGGTGAGTTCGTTCAGGTGAGCATGGATGGCGGCACCACCTGGGTGTATGCCACCGTGAGCGGGACCCAGTGGAGCTACAGCGATACGCGTACCCTGACCGACGGTAGCCATAACTACCAGGTGCGGGTGATTGACCAGGCGGGTAACGTCGGGGCAACTACCTCGCAGGCGGTGACGGTGGATACTCAGGCGCCGCAGTATGGCATCACCATCGACAGCATCAGTGAAGATACCGGTCAGTCCGGGAGTGATTTCATCACGATGGACACCACGCTGACCATTAACGGCTCGCTGGGCAACGCGCTGGCAAACGACGAGCGCGTGCAGATAAGCCTTGACGGCGGGAATACCTGGTCTGACGCCACGGTCACCAACCAGCGCTGGAGCTACACCGATACCCGCGATCTGGCGGACGGCGATTACACCTACCAGGTGCGGATCATAGACCAGGCGGGCAACGTGGGCTCTACCGCGTCGCAGGTGGTGACGGTGGATACCACGCCGCCAGACACGGTGGGAACGGTCGTGAGCTATACCGACGTTGAAGGGGAACGTACGGGCACCTTTGGCAGCTCGGTCGCCACTGACGATAACTCACCGGTGATCAACGGGACGCTCAACCGCGCCCCGGACGACGGCGAGATCGTCCAGCTTTACCGCGATGGCGTCTTGCTCGGCCAGGTGACCATGAACGGCAGCGCAAGCTGGTCCTTCCAGGATAACGGCCTGAGCGATGGCAATCACACCTACATTGTGCGTGTCACCGACAAGGCCGGTAACTATACGGAATCGGACGGCTTTGTGCTGAGCGTGGATACCAGCATACCGACCACCACGGCGGCGATTACCGCGCAGACCACGTCGGATACCACGCCGATCGTCAGCGGGACCGTCTCCGCCGATCTGGTGAACGGTGAGTATCTGGTGGTGACGGTGAACGGGAAAACCTACACCTCTCAGACGGGCGGTGCGGTGGTGGTCGATCCGGATCACAACACCTGGTATCTGCAGATCCCGGACAGCGATGCGCTGAACGTCGCGAGCTACAGCGTGACGGCGCAGGTGAAGAGCAGCGCGGGTAACGGCAATACCACCGGGACGACCACCGGCAGCCTGGTGATTGACACCACCACGGTGAATACCGACTGGGCAACCACGGCGGGGAACAGCAACAACTCCACCATGACCCTTGGCATGAACAGCAGCGGTCTGTGGAATATCATTGCGAACGGCCAGTCTTACTCCAGCAGCGATAGCTCGACCTATGCCGGAAATACGCTGACCAACACCCGTAATTACTACGTGGTGAGCCAGACCGCCGCTGACTTTGACCGTAACGGCACGCAGGACATTTTCGCCACGGAGAACACCTACGCGGGATCCACGCAGGTGATGTGGACCTACGATGGTAGCACCTATAACGCCAGCCAGCTGGGAATGGGCACTACCATCTGGTACGGCGGCGTGATTGCGTACGACAAAACCGGTGATGGTTATCTGGATTTGGCCTACGGCGATGCGGGTGCAGACTCCATTACATACCTGATCAACAACAACGGGGTACTGTCGCCCGACGGCACCAACGGCGGCGCAGGTTTCTGGGGACAATTCACCACCATGCGTGAAATCTCCGGCGTTGACCTGAACAACGACGGTACGGTGGATATTGTTCAGCACACCAACCGCAGCGGCGCGTACTCGTTAACCGTAATCAACAACAACGGCAACGGCACGCTCTCTATCGGCCAGAACCTGACCAACGTGTTTGTGGTCAACGCCGCGAACACCACCACGGCGGCGTCCATGACGTGGGCAGACTTCAACGGCGATGGCTACATGGATCTGTACCTGGGCAGCAGCTACAACAACAACGGCGGGGTGATCTACTACAACGACGGCACCGGGAAGCTCTCAACCACCAAGAGCGCGGTGGAAGCCTCTAACGCGTCGGCGGGGTATCTGTCGGTGGCGGTGGACTGGAACGGCGACGGGCAGATGGACATCATCAAGCTCAGCACCTACGGCGCGTCACAAACGGCGACCCTGTTCACCAACAACGGGTACGGTTCCACCTGGACCTCCAGCCAGCTGGCATCCGGTATCGCCTACGCTACCGGCGTGGCCGCGGTGGACTACAACTGGGACGGCGCGAAGGATCTGCTGGTGTCTCAGCAGAACGGCAAGGTGGTGCTGGTTCAGAACAGCAAAACCATTGCGGACGGCACCGCGATGCATCTGCACATTGTCGATAGCGAGGGTATCAACGCTTACTACGGCAACACGGTCAACCTGTATAACGCCGCTGGCGTGCTGGTGGCCTCGCAGATCATCAACGCCCAGTCCGGTATCGGGTCGAACGATACCTCTGCGCTGGTGAGCTTCTACGGTCTGGATCCGAATGAAACCTACTCGGCAGAGATTGTGAAGATCACCAACGGTGTGTCGGATAACGTCACGTGGAGCGGTCTGGACGCGGGCAACGGCAAAGAGGGCTACGTCCTGACGGCCGAAGCGGCGACCGGCGGCCACAGCGGGACAATCACCGGGACCGGGTATAACGACACCTTCATTGCAGAAGATGGCACCTATACCTACAACGGCTCCGGCGGCTGGAATACCCATTCCGACTACGACACCTGGAGCAACACCGGTGGGATGGACGTGGTGGATTACCGCAATGCGACCTCCGGCGTGACCGTTGACCTGCGCCTTTCAACCGCACAGGACACTGGCTTTGGTACCACACGGCTGTTGAATATTGAAGGCATTAACGGTTCGGACTTCGACGATGTTATCACCGGCAACAGCGCTGATAACCGGTTCGAAGGCCGCGGCGGGAATGACACCTTCAACATCGGCAGCGGCGGTCACGATACGTTGCTCTACAAGCTGATCAACGCGTCGGATGCCACGGGCGGTAACGGTCACGATGTGGTGAACGGCTTTACCGTCGGCACCTGGGAAGGGACGGCGGACACGGACCGTATTGACCTGCGCGATCTGCTCTCAGACAGCGGCTATACCGGCACGGGCTCAGCGAGCTATGTGAACGGCGTGGCGACGCTGGACAGTAGCGCGGGCAATATCACCGATTACATCCGCGTGGTGCAAAACGGCAGCAATACCGAGATCCAGGTTGACCTGGACGGTACCGGCGGCCAGTTCTCGCCAACCACTCTGGTGACGCTGAACGGCGTGCAGACGGATCTGGCGACGCTGCTGGCAAATCATCAACTGTTAATTGCGTAAAACCCTGCCGCGGGGAGCGATCCCCGCGGCCTTTTGGCATTTCTATACACGAATAGCGTTAACCCGGAGATTATGAAGACACATCCACAGTACGAACCCTGGCTGCAGGGCATGCTGATCATCGCGAAGCACTATCGGCTGGACTTTTCCGCGGAACATGTTCGGGTCACGATTAACCATGAAAGTCAGTCTCCGCGCCAGCTGGTGCTGGAGGAGATGGCGCGCCAGCTAGGGCTGGGGATGCGTGTAGTGGCGGCGGAAGCGGTCTCTCTCGATCCGTGGCGTTTACCGCTGCTGGCGGAATTCACCGGCGGACAAATCGCAGTGATTACCCGCATGGACAACGAAGGCAACGTCAGCCTGCAGTTTAGCGGAGACGGTGGCCTGGAGACGACGCTGACGCTGGAAGCGCTCGGGACACGGTTAAAAACCCTGCTGGTGCTGCGCCCGCTGGAGTCCACACCGGATGCCCGCGTGGACGATTACATTAAACCGTATGAGAAAAACTGGTTCTGGCAGCTGGCGCTGAAAGACTGGCGACGCTACAGCGACATTATGCTGGTGGCGCTGGTGGCTAACGTACTGGCTCTCTCTGGCATGGTCTTTTCCATGCAGGTGTACGACAGGGTCGTACCGTCGCAATCAGAAGCCACGCTGTGGGTGCTGTTTGGCGGCGTCATGATTGCCATTGTCTTCGAATTCGTAATGCGCATGCTGCGCGTGCATATATCTGACGTGGTGGGGAAACGCGCCGACCTGCGCATTTCAGAGCGTGTGTTTGCCCACGCGCTGCGGATTAAAAATGGCGCACGCTCCAAATCAACCGGTTCGTTTATTGCGCAGATCCGCGAGCTGGAGTCGGTGCGTGAACTCATCACCTCCACTACCATTGCGGCGATCTCCGATCTGCCGTTCTTCCTGCTGTTCGTCTTTATTCTGTGGATGATTGGCGG
>OKPS01000166.1_pt1 | contig 22384 bp, 4 predicted proteins | sample 1614261 | NCBI WGS metagenome assembly OKPS01 (sample SAMN04436919, study PRJEB24849) | human gut metagenome | biome: human gut; feature: NICU; material: stool | host: Homo sapiens | place: USA: Saint Louis, MO | collected 2012-05-11
ATTTTATTATATTCATATAATCTGATAGTTTTATGCAAGGAGTAAGACGAGATGAACCGAATTTTTAAAGTAATCTGGAGTCGTACAAAAGGATGTTATGTCGTTGTAGCTGAAACAGCGAAGAATATGTCGAAACGTTCGACAATGACATCGGTATTTGCCAAGATATCCGGGTCTGTGATTGCTACGGCTTTATTTATGTCCATGATGTCTCCAATGATCGTGCATGGGAGTACTATTGTGCAAGGGGCTGGTGCTCAGGCTAAAAATGGCACTGTAGCAATGGGTGATAATAGCACAGCACTGGCGGATAACAGTGTGGCTTTGGGGACAGGAGCTACTGTTACAAAAACTAATAGGAATAATGTTGGTAATGTGCAAGGTGTTGCAATCGGAAGAAATGCAACGGTTGAAGTAAATAATGGTGTTGCGATAGGAAATGCGACAAAAGTAGCTTCTTTAAATGGTTTTGCCCTCGGTAATACCTCTTGGGCTGGATATGATGAGGCCGGTAACTATGTGGGCGCCGATAATGATCAGGCATTTGGTACCAATGCTAGAGCTTGGGGTGGATCCTCCATGGCATTTGGTAACAATGCTAAAGCTGCTGCCGGTGGTGCCGTTGCAATGGGCAACGGATCACAGGCAAGAGGTAAATGGGCCGTTGCAATTGGTAATAATGCACAAGCTAAGGGCGAAGGGTCCAGAGCTCTTGGTGTAAACTCCTATGCAGTAGGACTCAACTCCATTGCAATGGGCTGGGAAAGTAATGCCCGTGAGGATTCTTCTATAGCTATTGGTACAGATTCTGACTCAGTTCAGAAAAATAGTATTGCCATCGGTAATCGTGCAGTTAGCAATGCAGAGGATAGTGTTACTCTTGGTAGAAATACGACGGTAAACAAAAATCATAATCGCTCAGTTGCATTAGGTACTAATTCTGCGACTGCGGATACTCATAGTACACCGAATCAGCTTGTAAATGGTTTGTGGTATAAGAATTTAGCGGGAGGAACGGCAGATTCTACTGTAAGTATCGGTAATGATACGGTAAAACGCACGATTACAAATGTGGCAGCAGGGCGTATGAATCCTTCGTCTACAGATGCTATTAATGGTAGTCAGCTATATGCCGTAGCAAATAGCTTGGGCAATTTAGCCACTACTACTAAAAATATCCTTGGTGGTAATGCGGCGCTCGATCCTGATACCGGTAAATTAACGATGAGCGATATCGGTTTTACAGGTAAAAGCACGATCCACGATGCTATTAGATATAATAAAGACAATATCGATAAGGGATTGTTCTTTTATGGTGATAACTTTGTTCAGAACCAAGTAAAATTAGGTGACACAGTAAGAATAAAAGGTGGCGCTACCGGTGCTTTGGCTGACAACAATATTGGGGTTCAAGCAGACGGAAATGGCACACTAAATGTGAAATTGGCTAAAAAATTAACTGGTTTGGATAGCGTAACAGCAGGAACTGCTACGATTGATAATAAAGGGGTGTCTGTAGGCAATAAACTCTATGTGTCAACCGGTGGCCTTAATGCCAATAATCAACAGCTTAGAGGTGTTGCAGACGGTACAGGTAGTCAGGACGCAGTTAACTACGGTCAGTTGCAACGAGCAATTAACGGTACAGCTAAAGAAGCCATTGTAAAAGCAAATGATGATGGTAATATTACGATAAGGGAAAACTCAACGGCGAAAGGTGGTAAAGAATATACTGTCGGCTTAAACTATAAGATTACTGTAGGGAAAGGGGCGGCCTCGCATCCTGTAACCATAGATAGTGGTACAGGAACGGTCACAGGTCTTACCAATACATCATGGAATGTAAATAATCCAGCACCTGTTACAGGACGTGCTGCTACGGAAGATCAGTTAAAGCGGGTTAATGATAAGGTTAATAGTAATAAATCATCGATTGATACTAATGCACATAATATTAGCAACAATAGCCAGAGCATCAATAAGAATAAACGAGATATTGCTACTATTAACACCGCCCTTGATAAAGGTATTAGCTTCGCCGGTGACAATGGGCCTGTAAGCAACAGAAAATTAGGTGAAACAGTAAAAATAAAAGGTGATTATGTAGGTTCTGTATCTGATTATAATATCAATGTCCAATCAGATGGTAATGGCACATTAAATGTGAAATTGGCAAAATCTTTGAACGGATTGGACAGTGTAACAGCCAGTGGTACGGTTATTAATGCTGGCGGTTTGACTGTTGGTGGCAGAAACTATGTAACACCAACAGGCATTAATGCTAATAATCAAAAAATTACTGGTGTTGCTACTGGTACATCATATAGTGATGCGGTTAATTACGGTCAACTACAAGATGCTATCAACGGCACTGCTAAGGCATCTTCTGTGAAAGCAAAAGATAAAAATGTAATCGTAACAGAAGGTACCAATGCAAATGGTGGTAAGGAATATACTGTTGGCTTAGGCGAGAAAATTTCCGTAGGCGGATCGCGTCCTGTAACCGTGGACGGCACTATAGGCAATGTAACAGGACTTACTAATAACAGCTGGGACGTTAATAATCCTCAAGCCGTAACCGGTCGCGCTGCAACGGAAAGTCAGTTGCAGACTGTTAATACGCAAGTTAATACAAACAAGGCTAATATTGCTAAGAATGCTGCTGATATCAATAAGAATAAACAAGATGTTGCAACGAACAAGCAAGATATTGCGACAAATAAAAGTGCTATTTCTTCAATCAATTCAACAATTGAAAAGGGGTTGAATTTTGGTGGTGACAGCGGGGCAGTTTTCAAGAAACAATTAGGTGAAACACTAACTATTAAGGGGGGTGCCCCTGCTACGAAGTTAACAGATAATAATATTGGTGTCATATCCGACGGCAGCACATTAAATGTGAAGCTAGCTAAAACATTAACGGGTTTGACCAGTGTGACTGCAAGTGGTACGACTATCAATGGTGCTGGCTTGACTGTAGGTGGCAAGAACTATGTATCTCCAACAGGTATCAATGCTAATAATCAAAAGATTACTGGTGTTGCTAATGGTACAGCGCCTGATGATGCGGTTAATTTCAGTCAATTGCAAAATGCTATCGGTGGTACTGCTAAGGCGACTACAGTAAAACCAAAGGATGCAAATGTAACCGTAACAGAAGGTACCAACGCAAATGGTGGTAAGGAATTCACTGTTGGATTGGGTAATAAACTTACGGTAGGTACGGCACATCCTGTAAATGTGGATGGAGCTGCAGGGACTGTAACAGGCCTTACTAATACAGCTTGGAATGTAAATAATCCGCAAGCTGTAAGTGGTCGTGCTGCAACGGAAAATCAGTTAAAAACTGTTAATACGCAAGTTAACACAAATAAGGATAAAATAGCTCAGAACACAACTGACATTGCTCAAAATGCGACTGATATCGGTAAGAATAAACATGATATAACTAAGAACAAGACTGATATAGCTCAAAATACTACTGATATCGGTAAAAATAAGACTGATATTGCACAAAACAAGCAAAATATTACTCAGAACACACAAGATATTGCGACCAATAAAAATGCTATCTCTACAATCAATACAACTATTGCTAAAGGGCTTAACTTTGATGGAGACAGCGGTGCTGCAATCAACAAACAGTTGGGCGATAAGCTTAGCATCAAGGGTGGTGCAGCGGCTGCGAACTTGACGGACAATAATATCGGTGTCGTATCTGATGGTAGCACATTAAATGTGAAACTAGCTAAGACATTAACCGGTTTGGATAGCGTAACGGCTGGGGTTACAACTATCAATAGTAGTGGTTTGACCGTAGGCGGTAAGACCTATGTAACGCCGAACGGTATTAATGCGAATGACAAGAAAATAACTAATGTTGCTGATGGTGAAGTGGCGGCTAATTCCAAAGAGGCAGTTAACGGCGGTCAACTTCATGCGGCTAAAACCGAATTAAATAACAATATTAATAATGCTAAAACTGAATTAAACAAAAATATCGGTGATGCCAAAACTGAGCTCAATAAAAATATTAATGACGCTAAGACTGAACTGAACGGTAATATAGATAATGCTAAAACCGAGCTAAACAATAATATATCGACCGCGAAGAATGATGTGATTAATACAGGTCTCAAATTTGATGCGGATACAGGCGGTGCTAAGACCAATAAATTGGGTTCCAAGGTAACGGTAAATGGCGATGATAATATCACGACAGAGATCAGTCAAACTGGTGACGATACTAAGATCGGTCTTAAATTAAAAAAAGATCTCAACGTTACTACTGTTACTGCCACTGATACTGTGAAAGCTGGCACTGTGACTATGGGCAAACAAGCTGGTGGTGCTGGCGGTGCAAACGGTAACTTTGTAACAGGGCTCGATAATAAGTCTTGGAACGCGGATAATCCTCAAGCTGTAAGTGGTCGTGCTGCTACGGAAGATCAGTTGAAATCTGTTAATGATAAGGTCAATACAAATGTAACCAATATCAATAAAGGATTAAACTTTAACGGCGATAGCGGTACTGCGATTAATAAAAAATTAGGCGACACTGTTACCATTAAAGGTGGTGCTACGGCGGATCTTACGGATAATAATATCGGTGTCGTGTCTGATGGCAGCACATTAAATGTGAAACTAGCTAAAACATTAACTGGTTTGGATAGCGTAACGGCTGGTGGAACAACTATTAATAGTAGTGGTTTGACCGTAGGCGGCAAGACCTACGTAACGCCAAACGGTATCAATGCTAATAATCAAAAGATTACCGGTCTTGCAAAAGGCACAGATCCTACTGATGCGGTTAACTTCAGTCAGTTGCAGGATGCTATCGGTGGAACTGCTAAGGCAAGTACTGTGAAAGCTAAAAACAGCAATATCACTGTAGAAGAAGGTACAAATGCAGCCGGCGGTAAGGAATATACTGTCGGATTAGGGGATAAAATCACCTTAGGAACTGCTAATCCTGTATCTGTGGATGGTACTGCAGGCACGGTAACTGGTCTTACCAATACCTTGGGATGTAGATAATCCACAAGCCGTAACTGGTCGTGCTGCAACGGAAGATCAGTTGAAATCTGTTAATACGCAAGTTAATACGAACAAGGATAAAATAGCTCAAAACACAACTGACATTGCTCAAAATGCGACTGATATCGGCAAGAATAAACAAGATATAACTAAAAACAAGACTGATATTGTACAAAATAAACAAAATATTGCTCAAAATACACAAGATATTACGACCAATAGAAATGCTATCTCTACGATTAATACGACCATTGCTAAAGGTCTTAACTTTGATGGCGACAGCGGGCCTGTAATCAACAAGCAGTTAGGCGATAAGTTATCTATTAAAGGTGGCGCCGTAGCTGCAAACTTGACGGACAATAATATCGGTGTCGTATCTGATGGTACAACATTGAATGTGAAGTTAGCTAAAACATTAACCGGTTTGGATAGTGTTACAGCGGGTGGCACAACTATTAATGCTGGAGGTTTAACTGTAGGTGGTAAGACCTATGTATCTCCAAATGGCATCAATGCGAATGACCAAAAGATTACCAATGTTGCTAATGGCGATGTGGCGGCTAACTCCAAAGACGCGGTGAACGGCGGTCAATTACATGAAGCCAAAACTGAGTTAAACAAAAATATCGCTGATACAAAGACTGAGTTGAATAAAAATATTGGTGATACTAAGACCGAGTTGAATAAAAATATCAGTGATACTAAAACTGAACTCAACAAAAATATTGGTGACGCTAAGACTGAACTTACCAATAAAGGACTTCGTTTCAATGCGGATAATAACGACGAAAAAACGAATAAACTAGGCTCCAAGGTAACAGTAAATGGCGATGACAATATTACGACGGAAATCAGTCAAACTGGTGACGATACGAAGATTGGTCTTAAATTGAAGAAAGACCTTAATGTTACCACTGTTACTGCTACGGAAACTGTGAAAGCCGGTACTGTAACTATGGGTAAACAATCCGATGGTGTAACTCCTGCTAATATGGGTAACTATGTGACTGGTCTTGATAATCAGGCATGGAGCGTAACTAATCCGACTGCTGTCAAGGGACGTGCTGCAACAGAAGATCAATTGAAGACAGTTACTGAAGCTATCAAAACTCAAGGCGCTAATGCAACGGACTTCAGTCTTGTTGCAAATCCTACGGCGGGATCCAATGGTGACTATACTGTAGATGCCAACGGTGATGTAGCATTGACAGTCCAAGATAAGAACCATCCGACTCAAACAAAAACCGTAACGATTAAAGATGTAGCATCTAAATCCGAATTGGATAAAGGCTTGAACTTTAATGGCGACTCTGGCACGACTATTAATAAGAAATTAGGTGGTACTGTTGCCATTAAAGGTGGTGCAGCGGCTGCGAACTTGACCGATGGTAATATTGGTGTCGTATCCGACGGCAATACATTGAACGTGAAGTTAGCTAAAACATTAACTGGTTTGGACAGCGTAACAGCTGGTGGCACAATCATCAATAGTGGTGGTTTAACTGTAGGTGGTAAGACTTATGTATCTCCAAACGGTATCAATGCAAATGACCAAAAGATTACCAATGTTGCTAACGGCGATGTGGCAGCAAACTCCAAAGATGCGGTTAACGGTGGTCAATTGCATGACGCTAAAACTGAGTTAAACAAGAATATCGCTGATACAAAGAATGAATTAAATAAAAACATTGGCGATACTAAAACTGAACTCAATAAAAATATTGGTGACGTAAAAACGGAACTTACCAATAAAGGCCTTCGTTTTGATGCGGATAATAACGCTGAAAAAACGAATAAACTAGGCTCTAAGGTAACGGTAAACGGCGACGACAATATTACGACAGAAATTAGTCAAACTGGCGACGATACAAAAATCGGCCTTAAATTGAAGAAAGATCTTAACGTTACCACTGTTACTGCTACAGAAACTGTGAAAGCTGGCACTGTAACCATGGGTAAACAAGCCAATGGTGCAACCCCTGCTAATACGGGTAATTACGTAACAGGTCTTGATAATAAGGCGTGGAGCATTGATAATCCTACGATTGCATCTGGCCGTGCAGCAACGGAAGACCAATTGAAAACGGTTAGTGATGAAGTTAAGAAACAAGGTGCTAGTGCAACAGACTTTAGTCTCGTTGCGAATCCTACGGCAGGCTCCAATGGTGACTACACTGTAGATGCCAATGGTGACGTAGCATTGACCGTACAGGATAAGAACCATCCGGATCAAACGAAAACCGTAACGATTAAAGATGTAGCATCTAAATCCGAAGTGGATAAAGGCTTGAACTTTGACGGTGATTCCGGCACGACTATCAACAAGAAGCTAGGTGGTACTGTTGCCATTAAAGGCGGAGCTGCGGCTACAGATTTAACAGATAATAATATTGGCGTTGTATCTGATGGCATAGGCACACTAAACGTGAAGTTGGCTAAAACATTGACTGGTTTGGACAGCGTAACAGCTGGCGGTACAACCATCAATAGTGGTGGTTTGACCGTAGGTGGTAAGAATTATGTATCTTCAAATGGCCTCAATGCGAATGACCAAAAGATTACCAATGTTGCTAATGGCGATGTGGCGGCGAATTCCAAAGATGCGATTAACGGCAGTCAATTGCATGACGCTAAAACCGAGTTAAATAAAAATATTAGCGATGCTAAGACCGAATTAAATAAAAACATTAGCGATACTAAGACTGAGTTGAATAAAAATATCAGTGATACCAAAACTGAACTCAACAATAATATTAATGACGCTAAGACTGAACTAACCAATAAAGGCCTTCGTTTTGATGCTGATAATGGCGGCGAAAAAACAAATAAATTAGGCTCTAAGGTAACGGTAAACGGCGATGACAATATTACGACAGAAATTAGTCAAACTGGCGACGATACAAAGATCGGCCTTAAATTGAAGAAAAATCTTAATATTACATCTGTTACTGCAGCGGAAACTGTGAAAGCCGGCACTGTAACCATGGGTAAACAATCTGATGGAGCAACTCCTGCTAAGACTGGTAATTATGTAACAGGTCTTGATAATAAGACTTGGGATGTAGGTAAAGTCGTATCCGGTCGTGCAGCAACAGAGGATCAATTGAAACAAGCCTTGGCAGGTCAAACTGATACAGGTCTCAAATTCAATGCCAATGTAGGCGGTGTACAAACCAATAAATTAGGCTCTACTGTCACTGTTCAAGGTGAAGGTAAAGCTGCTGATACCGACTATAGTGGTGACAATATTAAGACTTTCATCAAACAAGATACAGCAACAGGTAACACGACTATCGATGTGAAGATGAACAAAAATCTTAAGGCTGAATCCGTGAAAGTCGGTAAAGACGGTAAGGATGGCGTATCTCTTACAGGTCCAGACGGGGCGAATGTCACCGACGGTAAGGTAGCTGTTACAGATAAAAACGGCAAGGATGCTGTGTCCATGTCCGGTAAAGACGGTGTTGGTCACATCGGATTAAGCGGTAAAGACGGTAAAAGTGCGGATATTATTGCTGAAAAAGGGTCTGCTAATCTCAATGGAAATGAAATTACGCGCATTAAATACAAAGATGAAAATGGCACAACCCATGAAGTGGCAACCAAAGATGATGGCATGGCATATGGTGGCGACTCCGGTACTACCATCAAGAAGAAACTTAATGAACAATTGGACATTAAGGGTGGTGTCACCAATGAATCTGAGTTGACCGAAAATAATATTGGTGTTATTAGTAAAAATAATATCCTTAATGTTCGTTTGGCAAAAAATCTGAAAGGTTTAGATTCCATAACTTTCAACAATGGCACTAATGGTGTAAACGGTAAAACCGTTGTTAATGGTGAAGGTATGGCCGTTCAAGATAAGGACGGCAATCCGTTGACGGCTGTTACAAAGGACGGCGTGAAGATTACCAACGGTCCATCCATGACGAAGGACGGTATCGATGCGTCCAACAAGAAGATTACGAATGTAGCTGATGGTACTGATTCTAAGGATGCGGTTAATAAATCTCAATTGGATAAAGCGGCAGCAGCTGCTACTACAACAGTAACGGCAGGTAATAATGTCCAAGTAGATAAGACCACTAATGCGGACGGTTCTACAAATTACAAAGTGGGTCTCAAAGACCAAGTAACAATGGGGTCTGATCCTACGAAACAAATTGCGATGGATGGTACAACAGGCACTATCAAAGCCGGTGACAAGGTTACCATCAATGGCAACAAAGGCACTATTAAAGCAGGCGATAAAGTTGAAATCGATGGCGATAAGGGTACAATCAAGGCTGGCAATGTAGCGATTGACGGTACAAACGGTACAATTAAGGCCGGAGACAAGGTAACTATTGATGGTAAAGATGGTAAGATTGCAGCAGGTAAAGTATCTGTTGATGGCAAGGACGGTCATGTGACAGGTTTGGAAAACAAAGATTGGGATCCTGACAATATCACAAGCGGTCGTGCTGCTACAGAAGATCAATTGCAGAAGTCCCATAAAACCTTGGATAATAAGATTAATAACTTAGGTGATGACATTACGAAGAAAGGTATGGATTTTGCCGGTAATACAGGTGATTTTCACCGTGATTTAGGTCAAAAAGTTACCATCAAAGGTGAAGGTCAAGGGGCTGATAGTGATTATTCCGGTGAAAATATCAAAACAGTAGCCGAAAATGGTAATGTTACTATTAAAATGGCTAAGAATCTTAAGACCGATAGCGTTACTACCAAAACGGTCACTGCCGATACGGTAACGACTGATAAGGTGAAAGTTGGCAAAAACGGTCAAGATGGCGTTTCCATTACAGGTCCAGACGCTGCGAATGGTACAGACGGTAAAGTAGCTATTACAAGTAAAGACGGTAAAGATGCTGTATCTATGTCCGGCAAAGACGGTATTGGCCACATCGGTTTAACCGGAAAAGATGGTCGCAATGCAGATATGATTGCTGATAAGGGCGATTCTGATCTAGGCGGTAATGCTATTACTCGTATTAAGTACCAAGATGAACAGGGCAAGACACATCAAGTGGCAACCAAAGACGATGGTATGAAATACGGTGGCGATTCCGGTAATGTGATTAACAAAAAGCTTAACGAACAGGTAAACGTAGTCGGTGGCATTACTGATGCTGGTAAGTTGACGTCCGAAGATAATTTAGGCGTCGTATCTGATGGAACTAATCTCAAGGTTCGTATGGCAAAAGATTTGAAAGGTCTTGAGTCTGTGACGACTAAGGATACCGCAGGTAACTCTACGGTTGTGAACGGCAGTGGCATAACCATTACTCCTGTTAGCGGTAACACTGTAAGTCTTACTAAAGATGGATTGAATAACGGTGGTAAAACAATTAGCAATGTAGGTCCTGGTGTAAACGGCACGGATGCGGTTAACGTAAATCAATTGAAGGGTGTTACGGAGGGCATGGCCAATGCTATTAATTCTGTGGCGGGCGAAACGCAACGTGTAGGTGCTCATGCGGCGGCTATGTCTGCGTTGAAACCGATTCAATATGATCCGTTAGAACCAACTCAAGTGATGGCTGGTATTGGTAATTACAGAGGTGAAACTGCAGCAGCTTTAGGTGTTGCTCACTACACATCGGAAGACACTATGTTCCATGCAGGCGTATCTGTTGGTAGCCGTCATAATATGGTGAATGCCGGTGTAACTCGTAAATTCGGTTCTTCTGATGAGAAGAAGGCTATTCCTGAGCGCTACAAGGGCGGACCTATCAGCTCTATGTACGTAATGCAGGATGAAATGACTGCTTTGAAAGCTGAAAATGCACGCATGAAAGCGCAGGATGAAAAATTAACTGCAGACTATGCGGCATTGAAAGAAGACAACCTTCGTCTACAGAAAGATAACGAAGAAACTAAACGACAATTAGCGCTTATTATGAGTCGTTTAGGTATGTAAATCATATAAATTTCATTTTATATTCATGTGATAAAAAACTGTTGATGTACCAGAAAATACTCATGAAGATTAGATGATGTTAACCCTATATGGTATATAAATGAAAGAACGAAAGTCTACTGTGAAAAGACTTTCGTTCTTTTTCTGTATTTGACTTCACAAACTTTTCATAATAGTGTATAATACAGAACATATAATTTTAATCGAAAATTATGAATATGATTAATTTACTATAAAATCATTAGTTTTAGATTATAAGTGTTGTTTGGCCCATTGTGATAAGGGTTTTTATGATTGAAAATATATTTAAATGAGTAAGAAAATCAATTTTTAAAAAAGTTTAAAGTTCTGAAAATAAATGAGCGAAATGTGAAAAAAATATATTTACATTCATAAACTAATCTGATATTTTATATGTATAGTAATTAAATTTTTGATGAAAATTTTATTATTTTTAGTGTTTTAGTGTTGGTTTTAGAATCCCTTATAAAACTGTGTGAAAGGTAGGTACTACTAAATGAATCGTATTTATAGGGTAATTTGGAGTCAGGTACGGGGCGCATACGTCGTTGTATCTGAAATCGCAAAAAGCCATACTCGTGGCTCCAAAAGCTTTGTTAGTAATTCCGCTAAAGCTTCGGTAAAAGTTGGCTTGGCGGCTATGGTTTTAACCTGCGGTAGTGGGTTAATTTCGGGTGTTGATGCGGCACCTAACAGAGGCCTTTCTTTGGCTCCTGGTGAAGGACATAATGATGGCGGGTTTACGTATTTATATCCTGGTCAAAATTCTCCTTATATTCAGATGTATGATTACAAAACACCAGGGAATCCAGGAGGAGGATATTTATATACCAATAATAAGGTGTTCGGCATCCAAATCGGTAACAATGCGAATGCACGTGCTAATGATGGCTCCGTATCTGGTATTTCTATCGGTGACTATTCACAATCTCGTGCGTTGGGTATCGGTTTAGGCCATTATGCTCAATCTGAACAAATCGGTGCTATTGCTGTCGGTTCGGCTTCAAAGGCAAAGGGTTTTAACTCCTTGGCTATGATGCGTCAAGCCTATGCAGGCGAACAATATGCGGCGGCTATTGGTACAGCAGCATCTGCACAAGGTAAAGCCAGCTTGGCTATGGGTCATTCCGCATTAGCAACAGGTGATCAATCTATTGCTATCGGTTCTGCAAATCCAACTCCTAAATATGATGATAAAGGCACACCGTATACAGCATATGACGGAGCTACTAATACCCAAGCTAATGCAGCTCGTTCTATTGCTATCGGTCAAGGTGCTAAATCAAATACTGAAGATAGTGTTGCTATGGGTACAGGTGCTAATGTTGCTTCTGGCTCAAATTATAAAGGTGAAGCTTATGCAAGAGGCGTAGCCATCGGTAATCGTGCTACATCTCAAGGCATTCAAGGTGTAGCTATCGGTAACGGTGCAGCACATTATCGTGATAATGCGGTTGCTCTTGGTAACAATGCGCAAACTCGTGCGAAAGACGGCATTGCTATTGGTAACAATGCTGAATCTGGTATTAAAAATGACCCAAATTATAAAGTAAATAACTCCGTTGCTGTAGGTAACTCCGCACGTGCTCATGGCGGTTCCGGTGTGGCTCTTGGTAACGATACTTATGCATTGGGCGGATCTTCTGTGGCTGCAGGTAATGCAGCATGGGCATTAGGTGAACGTTCCACAGCTATCGGTAACAATGCTCATTCTGAAGGTTATGGCTCTATTGCTATGGGTCGTGAAGCTAGTGCTTTGAGCACTCAAGATGGGGACAAGAAAAATGTTGTGGCTATCGGTGATGATGCACAAGCAACTGGTTCCCGCTCCATCGCATTGGGCGTAAGCGCTCAAGCTGGTACATTAGAACGTGTACGTGATAGTAGCGTTTATAAAGATAACGATCAATTAATCACTCAACTTAAAGCGAAAAAAGAAGTAACTGATGCGGTAGCAATTGGTAGCGAAGCAAGTGTACAAGCAAACGAAGGTTTAGCTCTTGGTAGCAATGCGACAGTAAATAACGTTCGTGGCGTTGCATTAGGTGCTAATTCTGCAACAGCTGCTCCTGTAAGCACTGCTAGTGAAACAATTAACGGTTTGAAATACAACTATGCAGGTGGTACTGCTGATTCTACCGTTAGCGTAGGTAATACTTCTACAAAACGTACAATTACAAACGTTGCTGCTGGTCGTGTAAGCGCACAATCTACAGATGCTATTAACGGTAGCCAATTATATGGCGTTGCTAATGCAGTAGGTAATGTAGCTAACAGCACTAAGAATATCTTAGGCGGTAATGCTCAGGTTGACCAAAACGGCTCTATCACCATGACTAATATTGGTGATACAGGTAAAAACACTGTTCATGAAGCTATTAAATCCGCAAACTCCGGTTGGGAACTTCAAGTTAATGGCCAAAAGGTTAAAGACGTAAAAGCTCCAAACCGTACAGTGAACTTTAACGCTGGTAAAAATATTAAATTAGAAGGCGCCGGAGACAATGTTACAGTTGCAACAGTTGATAATGCAAACTTCAACTCCGTTACAACTGGTAGCGTATCTATGAGCAAAACCGGTATCAATGCTGGTGGTTATCAAATTACCAATGTACAATCTGGCGGTGATACATTAACAAATGCGGCTAATATCGGTGATATTTCTCGTATTGCTGCAAAATACGATAAATACTTGCAACGTGGTTCTGCAACGTATGAAGCAAACGGTAATGGCAAGATTAACATGACCGGTACAAATGGTTTGACTGCTGAAGTAACAGGTTTGAAAAACACGTATGTTACATCTGGTACAGTATCCAATGACGGTAAGAGATTGACATTGACACGTAATGACAATCAAACATTCGATGTTGATATCTCTAAAATCTCTAATGGTCTTTCCAAAACTGACTACCGTTTGATTGCAAACCCTGCAGCAGGTAGCAATGGCGAATATAAAGTAGCTGCTGATGGTAGCATGACATTGACTGTTGCTGATGCTGATGGTTCCAACCCTAGACAAGTTAAGTTGACGAACCTTGCTTCTAAAGAGCAACAAGATATCAATACTACTAATATCACAAATAACACTAACAAGATTGCTAAAGGCTTAAGCTTCCAAGGCGATAACAATGTTAAAATCAACAAACAACTTGGCGATACTTTAGGTATTACAGGTGGCGCTACAGGTGCTTTGTCTGACAACAACATCGGTGTTGTAGCTAAAGACGGCAATCTAAATGTTAAGTTGGCAAAAGACCTAACAGGTTTGAACAGCGTAACTGCAGGTTCTGTTCGCGTAGGTACACATAGCGATAATAAAAACTATGTAACTGGTTTGGACAATAAAGAATGGAATGTTCAAAACCCTACCATCACATCTGGTCGTGCAGCAACTGAAGATCAGTTGAAAAAAGTGTCTGATGAAATCAAGACTACTAATGCAGCTAAAACAGATTACCGTTTGATCAACAATACAAACTCTGCAGACGGTTCTTACTCTGTAGAAAACAACAAGGTTGATTTAAAAGTTAAAGATGAAGCTCATCCTAACAGCCCTGCAAATACAGTAACAATCAATAACATCGCATCCAAAACTGAATTGGATAAATTGACAGAACGTGCTGTTAAATATGATCTTAACGGTACTACTGTTAATAAAAACAAGGTTACGTTGGAAGGCCAAGGCGGTACAACAATTACTAACTTGAAAGCTGGTGAAGTATCCTCTACTTCTACAGATGCTGTAAATGGTAGCCAATTACATGATGTAAAAATCGAAGCAGGTAAACATTCTAAAGTTACTGTTTCCGATGATAACCTCAAATTGACAACAACTCCTGCTACAAGCACTGAAGGTGCTAAATATGATCTTCGTTTGAATAACAAAGTGACATTAGGTAGCGGTAACAATCAAGTAGTTCTTGATGGTACTGCAGGCAGAGTAACTGCTGGTGGCGTTGTAATGGGCGCTCAAACTGTTCAAAATACGAAACATGCAAGCGAAACTGGTAATTATGTGACTAACTTGAATAATAAGAGCTGGGACTCCACATCTATCGTATCCGGTCGTGCAGCGACTGAAGATCAGTTGAAAAAAGTTAGCGAACAAATTACCCAACAAGGTAGCAGTGCAACTGACTATCGTCTTGTAAGAAACTCCAGCGCTGACGGTTCCTACAAGGTAAACGACAATGGTGAAGTATCCTTGACTGTAGAGGATAAAAACCATGCAGGCGTTAAAGAGCAAGTTACAATTAATAACATTGCATCCAAGACTTCTGTAGATAAATTGACAGATCGTGCTGTTAAATACGACATCAATAACGGTGTTGTTGATAAAACTAAGGTAACATTGGAAGGCGCTAATGGCACTACTATTACAAATGTAAAAGACGGTGCTGTAACAGCTACATCCACAGATGCTATTAACGGCAGCCAATTGTTCAAGACTAAAGAAGAATTGATCAATAAAGGCATGAAATTCGGTGCTGACTCCGGTAATGTAATCAATAAAAAACTTGGCGAACAAGTAAACGTTAAAGGTGGCATTACAGAAGCATCCAAATTGACTGCTGAAGACAATATCGGTGTTGTATCCGATGGCTCTAACGACTTGAAAGTTCGTTTGGCAAAAGACCTTAAAGGTTTGAACAGCGTAACTGTAGGTGATACAAAAGTTACTTCCAACGGTGTAACTATCAGCAACGGTGCTACAAACAATGCAGCTGTATCCCTTACTAAAACTGGTTTGGATAACGGTGGTAACAAGATTACTAACGTTGCTCGTGGTACAATCGACAGCGATGCAGTAAACTTGGCACAATTGAAAGAAGTATCCAACAGTGCATCTGCAGCAAATACAAAGGTAGCTGAAGGTAAAAACATTAAAGTTGATGAAAGCATCGACAATGTAACTAAAGCTAAAACATATACTGTAGGCTTGAAAGATGAAGTAACATTAGGCACAGGTAATACAGCTATCAATATCAACGGTACAACAGGTATCGTGAAAGCCGGCACTGGCGATAATGCTGTGACTATCAATGGCACAAATGGTACTATCAACTCCGGTAAAGTGACTATTAATGGTACTACAGGTACTGTTAACGAATTGACTAACAGAACTTGGAACCCTAAAGCTATTACTAATGGTCAAGCTGCTACAGAAGATCAATTGAAAGTAGTAGACAATAAAATTGATACTACAAAAACTGAAATCGTAGAAAAAGGCTTGAATTTCCAAGGCGATGCAGGTACTGCAATTCATAAAGACCTTGGTCAAACATTGAAAATCTCTGGCGGTCAAGCTGATGCATCTAAACTTTCAGAAAATAACATCGGCGTAGTTAATAACAACGGCGTATTGAATGTTAAACTTGCTAAAGATTTGACAGGCTTGAACAGCGTAACAACTGGTGCTACAACTATTAACAACAATGGTTTGACAATCGGTGGTAACACATTTGTTACAAGCAACGGCTTCAATGCTAACGATACTCAAATCACAAACGTGAAAGCTGGTACAGAGGATAACCATGCAGTTAACCTTAAACAGTTGAAAGAAGTATCTAACAACGCAGCGGCAGCTAAAACTGTTGTAAAAGCTGGCAAAAACATCAATGTAACTGATTCTGAAGATCCACTTACTAAAGCTAAGACTTACACAGTTGGTTTACAAGATACAGTAACATTGGGTTCCGGTAATACAGCTGTTAATATCGACGGCACAAAAGGTATTGTGAAAGCTGGCGAAGGCAATAATGCTGTAACTATCAACGGTACAAACAGCACAATTAATGCTGGTAACGTAGCGATTGACGGTGTAACAGGCAATATCAATTCCGGTAAAGTTCTTGTTAACGGTGCTAAAGGTACTGTAAACAACTTAACAAATATCACTTGGGATGCTGACCATATCACAAGCGGTCAAGCTGCAACAGAAGATCAATTGAAAGTTGTTGATAAGAAAATTACTGACAATGGTAGTAACTTGACTAAGAAGGGCTTGAACTTCAAAGGCGATGACGCTACAAGCATTCATAAAGATCTTGGCGAAACATTAGATGTTGTAGGTGGTACTTCCGATAAAGCTAAATTGTCTGACAATAACATCGGCGTGGTATCTGAAAACGGTAAGTTGAATGTTAAACTTGCTAAAGAGTTGACTGGCTTAACAAGTGTAACAACTGGTGCTACAACAATTAATAACGAAGGTTTAACAATTGGTGGTAATAAATTCGTTACAGCTAACGGTTTTGATGCTAACAACACACAAATCAAAAATGTAAAAGCTGGTACTGACGGCAATGATGCAGTTAACTTGAATCAATTGAATGAAGTTAAAAATGCGTCTAACACTACAGTAGAAGGTAGCGAAAACATCAATGTTAACTCCACAGTAGACCCTAATACACAAGCTAAAACTTACAAAGTAGCATTGAAAGACAATGTAACTTTAGGTTCTGGCAATAATGCAATCAACATCAACGGTACTACAGGTATCGTAAAAGCTGGTGACGGTGCTAATGCTGTGACTATCAATGGTACAAATGGCACTATCAACTCTGGTAAAGTGACTGTCAACGGTGCTGCTGGTACTGTAAACAACTTGACAAACATTACTTGGGATGGCAAAAACTTCACAAGTGGTCAAGCTGCAACAGAAGACCAATTGAAAATTGTTGATAAGAAAATCACTGACAACAGCACTGACTTGACTAAGAAAGGCTTGAACTTCCAAGCTGATTCTGGCGAATTAATTCATAAAGATCTTGGTCAAACATTGGATGTTGTAGGTGGCATTACTGATAAAGCTAAATTGTCTGACAACAATATCGGTGTTGTATCCGAAAACGGTAAGTTGAATGTTAAACTTGCAAAAGATTTAACAGGCTTGAACAGCGTAACAACTGGTCAAACAACTATCAACAACGATGGCTTGACAATCAATAACAAACAATTCGTTACAGATAATGGCTTCAATGCTAACAATACACAAATCAAAAACGTAACTGCTGGCGTGGAAGATAACGATGCTGTAAATGTTAAACAATTGAACGATGTAAAAGCTGCATCTAATACAAAAGTAAAAGGTAGCAAAAACATCGACGTTGATGAAGCTGTAGATCCAACTACAAAAGCTAAAACTTACACAGTTGCATTGAAAGACACTGTAACATTGGGTTCCGGTAACACAGCTGTTAACATCGACGGTACAACTGGTATCGTGAAAGCTGGTAACGGTGCGAACGCAGTAACTATCAATGGTGTAAACAGCACAATCAACGCTGGTAAAGTAGCAATCGATGGCGTAACAGGTAACATCAATGCTGGTAAAGTTCTTGTTAACGGTGCAAACGGTACTGTAAACAACTTGACTAACATTTCTTGGGATCCTGCACACATCACAAGTGGTCAAGCTGCAACAGAAGATCAATTGAAAGTTGTAGATAGCAAAATCGATAAGAACACTGAAGACTTGACTAAGAAGGGCTTGAACTTCCAAGCTGATTCTGGCGAAGTAATCCATAAAGATCTTGGTCAAACATTGGATGTTGTAGGTGGCATTACTGATAAAGCTAAATTGTCTGACAACAATATCGGTGTTGTATCCGAAAACGGTAAGTTGAATGTTAAACTTGCAAAAGATTTAACAGGCTTGAATAGCGTAACAACTGGTCAAACAACTATTAACAATAATGGTTTGACAATTGGCGGTAATACATTTGTTACAAACAACGGCTTCAATGCAAACAATACACAAATCAAAAACGTTAAAGCTGGTACAGAAGATAGCGATGCTGTTAACCTTAAACAATTGAATGAAGTAAAAGCTGCGTCCGATACTAAGGTAAAAGGTAGCAAGAACATTCATGTTGAAGAAGAAATCAACGATCTTACAAAAGCTAAAACATACACTGTAAACTTGAAAGACACAGTGACATTGGGCTCTGGCAATACATCAGTTCATTTCGATGGTACAACAGGTATCATTAGAGCTGGCGAAGGTTCTAATGCTGTAAATATCAATGGTACAAACGGTACAATCAACTCCGGTAAGGTAACTATCAATGGTGGTTCTGGTACTGTTAACGATTTGACTAACAGAACTTGGGATCCTAATAAGATCACTAATGGTCAAGCTGCAACAGAAGATCAATTGAAAGTTGTAGACAACAAAATTGATAAAAATACTGAAGACTTGACTAAGAAAGGCTTGAACTTCAAAGGCGACTCCGGTGAAGCTATCCATAAAGACCTTGGTCAAACATTGGAACTTAAAGGTGGCGAAGCTGATGCTTCTAAACTTTCAAATGGTAACATTGGCGTAGTTAATGAAAACGGCAACTTGAACGTTAAACTCGCTAAGAATCTTAAAGGTCTTGATTCCGTAACTGTTGGTTCCGATCCAAGCAAACAAGTTGTTCTTGATAATAAAGGCGTGTCCGTAGGCGGTAAAACATACATTTCTAACGAAGGCTTAAACGCAAATAATCAAAAGATTACTAACGTGGCAGCTGGTGTAAATGATACAGATGCAGTTAACGTTCAACAGTTGAAGAGCAGCATGGCGGCAGCAACTACAACAGTGAAAGCTGGCGATAGCGGCAATACAACTGTAACATCTACAACAAATGCGGATAAGTCCAAAACATACACTGTAGATATCAAAAAAGACTTGAACTTACGTAGTGTAACTACAACTACAGACGATCAACAACACTCCACTTTAACAAACGGTAGAGGTGTTACAAGCACTGATACATTTGGTAATAAGACTACTCTTACTGCAGATAATGTGAAAGTATCTGATAGTCAAAATAATACAACTCAAACAACAGCTAAAGGTGTACTTGTAGATAATCCAACTAAGGCCACTGAGTTGACTGTTGACGGTGTTGTAACTACTGACAAAAAGACTAAGAGAACAAGCACAACTGCAGATGGTGTGGTTGTTACATCTGGCATGGGTAGTACTAAAGTAACTACTACTGTTAGCAGCAACGGTGTTGCAATTACTACTCCTCCAGCAGGTCAAGGGTCCCCTAAAGATGGTACTGGTGCAGTAACATTGACTAAGGACGGCTTGAACAATGGTGGCAATAAAGTTGTTAACATGGCAAGTGGTTATGGCGAAGGCGAAGATATCAACAATATTGCTGATAATAGCAGCAGCTTAACAAATGGTGCTAACATCGGCGACTTGAAAAAAGGTATCGATGGCCTTAAGAAAGCTGGCTTAGACTTTGCAGGTGACAAAGGTGAATTCCATCGTAACTTAGGTGAAAAAGTAACCGTTAAAGGTGGCGTTACTGATGAAAGCAAACTTTCCTCTGCAAACAATATCGGTGTTATTTCCGATAACAACGGCAGCTTGAATGTTCGTTTGGCAAAAGATATTACTGGTATCAACTCCATTACAACTATGGATAACTCCGGTCATACAACTGTAACAAACGGTAATGGTATCACAATCAAAAATAATGGTGGTGGCAGCGTATCCTTAACAAGCTCTGGTTTGAATAACGGTGGTAATAAGATTACTAACGTAGCACCAGGTGAAATTAGCTCCACTTCTACTGATGCTGTTAATGGTTCCCAACTTAATCGTGTTGCAAACAGCATGAATAATGTTGTAAAAGAAGTTCGTCAAGTTGGTGCTTTATCCTCCGCGTTGTCTGCATTGAAACCTATGGCTTATGATCCTTACGAACCTACTCAAATCATGGCAGGTTATGGTAACTACCGTGGTGACTCCGCATTGGCATTAGGCGTGGCTCATTACAAAAATGAATCCATGATGTTACATGCTGGCGTAGCTTGGGCGGGTAGCAATAGCCATATGATGGCAAATGCTGGTGTAACTTGGAAAGTAGGCAACAGAGACGGTGAAGCAGAAACTGCAGATCGTTATCGTAAAGGACCTATCAGTTCTACATATGCAATGCAACGTGAACTTGCTGCAATGAAAGCTGAAAATCAAGGATTAAAAGGTGAAGTAGCTGATTTGAAAGCTGAAAATGAACAAATGAAAGCTAATATTGCTGCAATGATGGCAAGACTAGGTTTATAATACGTTCATGCTGAACATTACGGGTTGAGGATTCCCTTTTGGGGGTCCTCTCACCCGATTTAATTCGTTGATAGAAAAGAGGAATATATAATGAAAAAATCCACTTTGCTTGCTTTCACAGCGGCAGTATTATTCGGCAGTGGCGTATTCCATGTTAATGCGGCATCTGCTACATTTGATGATCCATTGCTTTTACCAAATCCGGCTAAAGCGCCTACAACAGGTTCTGTTGTATTGGTTCCTGTGGCTAGCCCTCAGGCAGTGCAAAGTATCCATGAATTTGTGAAAGCATGGGAAAATGCGGAAAAACACATTGCTTTAGCTGAAAGCAAAAAGAATAATCATCAAGCGTTAACTAAAGAAGAAGCTAAATGGTTACATTCTAAAGATAAGCATAACTATGCTGATTATTTCCGTAAACATTCTTTAGGTTATGTACATGGCCAAGAAACTGCATTGAACTGGAATGGTGAAAACCGTAATAAAAACGAGTATAGCTATTACACATTCCCTAAATATGATAAGGACCAAGGTTACACAAATAGCTATGGTTACAATGTATTGCGCAGCATGGTTGATCGCATGAATGAATTGCTTCAAAAACAAAAGGCCGTTGGCGGTCCTTTGACTGATGAAGAAGCACAAGCATTGGAAGATGCTATGCTTGATATCATGGCTCAAGATCAAGAACATGTATCTAATGAAGAATTGCGTTATTACATGAACGAAGCAGTTTGGTTTGCTACAAAACAAACTGTAAAAAATATGTCTGCAGAAGAACCTTCTGTTGGCGATATGCACGAAATCAACCTTCGTGAAGCGATTCAAACAGATAACTAATTATCTAATACATATATAATTAAATCTTTATATGTATAACTTTTGTTGTATAGAGTATGCAGATGCAATACCTTATATATAAAAGTTTTTAATATGCAGTGTTGAGACGCAAATAAGGGATTCTATAAATACACTGTTATATAGGCAAGAAGCCGCAACAGAATGCAATATGTATTCTTGTTGCGGCTTCTTTTTATTTTAAATTCTCCTTATATGATATGTGTGGAAACGTGATATAACTCAAGTTTTAAATTTGTAAAATTAGGCTGTGAAAGTGTGTAAAAATAATGGCAAAAATTTTCTGAAATTTATAGTAAAATTTGCCCAAATTTTGTTGACATCAGTATATGGAAATGTTATTATATTCAAGTACCCCATATGAAGGGGCACAGATCTTTGAAAACTGAACAATGATAGGTAATCAATCGAAATGATTGAACATATGCCAGAGTGCGGGTTTTGACATAGTCAAAACCAACCATAAT
>OKPS01000176.1_pt1 | contig 21620 bp, 17 predicted proteins | sample 1614261 | NCBI WGS metagenome assembly OKPS01 (sample SAMN04436919, study PRJEB24849) | human gut metagenome | biome: human gut; feature: NICU; material: stool | host: Homo sapiens | place: USA: Saint Louis, MO | collected 2012-05-11
CGGTCGACCCGAAGCTTATCGACAAAACGGAGCATCCGGGCCCGCTGCCGGAAGTGGTCGTCGCGCACCTCGATAAAAGCCATATCTGCGTGCATACCTATCCGGAGAGCCACCCGGAAGGTGGGCTGTGTACTTTCCGGGCTGACATAGAAGTGTCGACCTGTGGCGTGATTTCCCCGCTGAACGCGCTGAACTATTTAATCCACCAGCTGGAATCGGACATCGTGACCATTGATTATCGCGTGCGCGGCTTCACCCGCGATATCAACGGGATGAAGCACTTCATCGACCATGAGATCAACTCCATCCAGAACTTTATGTCTGACGACATGAAGTCGCTGTATGACATGATGGATGTGAACGTGTATCAGGAAAACATCTTCCATACCAAGATGTTACTTAAGGAGTTTGACCTTAAGCACTACATGTTCCACACCCGGCCAGAAGATTTGAGCGAAGACGAGCGCAAGGCCATTACCGACCTGCTCTGGAAAGAGATGCGGGAAATCTACTACGGCCGCAATATTCCTGCCGTGTAACACGCATGCAAACGGATAAAGAAGGAAAAGCGATGATTTTTCCTTCTTTATTATTTTGTTTGTTTCTTAAACCGGCGTTTGTGCCAGTATCATCGCCGCTTCCGTACGATTTCTGACACCCAGTTGACGAAACAAGGCATGGAGATGATTCTTAACCGTTCCTTCCGCAATCCCCAGCACACGACAAATTTGTTTATTACTGTGTCCCTGCACAACAAGATGCAGGATCTCGCGCTGCCGGGGTGAGAGTGTGCGCAAAGGGGGCGGGGAATTATGCATTCGTATTAATTTATGCTCACGCAGGCAACTATCCGGTAAATATATTCTCCCTTGCCGCACCCATTCGATCGCCTGCAATAACTCTTCCGACTCCATTTTCTTTGTCAAAATCCCGGCAGCGCCATTCTCCAAAAAATAAATCGGGTTTACATTATCCAGCCGTGAAAAGTTCATCATCACGAAAACATGATCCGCCTGTGATGTTAACTGCGTTAATAATGCTATTTTTTTCTCAATCTCGTAATCAGCATCCAGAATAATAATATCAGCCCGGTTTTTTATTAAACCTTTCCAGACCTCATCTTCGCTATGTGCTGCTGTGATATGTAGTGCGGGCGCAAGTTCAGCCCAACGGCATCGGATGCCATGAATGAACAGCGGCAATTCATCATAAATAAGTATATTCATTGTCGTCCCACTTAAATAATCGTTATCTTGTTAGCGGCACTTAAAAACCTCATACAGACCTCAACGCGAGAGCTGCTGTGCGATGAAAAGCAATAACACCAGATGAAATTTTCAATTGCAGGAGTAATGCCGGTTTAATTTATTAAGCACAGCCCGTCACATTTCGCCATGTAACTTTCGATACAGACCACCCCATACAGACGGAATGATTTCTGAAAACATTACTTTACGCTCATAGATGCTTTATTCATCGATATCCATGATTAAGGGGCAGACATATTCTGCAACCACCAAAATATCGAGGAATGAATTATGCCAGATGCAAATGTTGATGCCGGATTTATAGGTTCAGTTATTAGTTCATTGCCGCTAGACAGTATGATCTCTGCGCCACTACAGGCAATGATTAAAGCCCAAACCCAGGCAGCAAAAAGTTATACCGATTTCTTATTAAGTGTCTGTATTAAGGACGGCAAGGCCGTTTCGGTACAGTTTGATTATGAGGAAACGCTCGTCGATGAGAAAGGCGTGACGACCGGTACGCAGACCAAAGTCATGCGTATTCCTCTGCTCGCGGCAGTCGTGCATCCCATCATCTGTATCGAAGAAGGGACTATCGACTTCGAGCTTGAGATCCACCAGAGCGCAGCCAGCAACGAAAGCAGCAGCCAGGAAGGCTCCCTGGAGGGCAAAATCGGCTGGGGTCCATTCTCCGTCAGCGTGAAGGGGAGTGTTAGCCATAAGTCAGAACAGACCCGCTCGACCGATACCCGAGCCAAATACTCCATCCATACCTCTGTAAAACGTCAGCCGATGCCGGAGGCGCTCAGCCGCGTGGTCGATTATCTGACAAATGCTGCCACCAAACCGGCACAACGCGCAGAAGATCAGCCTGCCACACTGCCTGCCACCAACAGTTCAGGTCTGATTACCCCATCACCGGCTCCTGCCCCGGTCGCGCCGCCTCAAGGGGTAACGGTTAACCCACACCACACATTCAAACGCATTTAATACCCCTGGCAGGTGCCCGGCTTACGGACACCTGCCTGAAGGAGAAAAAGCATGCCTGATTCACGTCGATTCTGGTTCAGCCGTAAATCGCCCGACGCTGTAACGCCTGAAACCAGTCCCGAAACCCCGGCGGATAAACCGACAACGCTGTCATCAGAAGATCCACCGGACATAACGCCGTCCCATGCTCCCACAGGGGAAAGTGGCAACACCGGAGGCAATGGCGGGGGAAATAACGGCGGTGCCGGTGGAGGCGATAACGGTACGCCGCCGCCTCCTGCCGGCAACAAGGGCAACCACGCTATGGGCTTAGATACCCTGGTACAAGGGCTCCAGCACGCGGCTTTCAGTGCCAACCAGTATATGACCCATCAGTACATCGCCGTGCTCTCCCAGTTGTTTGAGCAGGCTCCGGACGGTAGCTACAAACCCGACTACGCCGAGCTTCAGCTGGATGATGAGCATCGTTTGAACGTGCCGCTGGTAACGCTTGCACCACCGCGCAATCTCTCGATGGAGAGAATGAAGATGCGCCTGACCGTTCGCGGTGATGCAACCGAATCCATAAGCACGCTAACGGGACAGGGAGAGCGTGGCCACTTCCTCGTCACCATGGCGCCCCAGCCCCATGAAGGTAAAACGGACACCCAAAACATTGATATTGAAATTGATTTTGTCGCTCAGGAGCCGCCAGAAGCGGTGCTGCGCCTGCTTGATGAATTCATCCACCGTATGACTCCCGTCCCCGTAAAGGAGAAAAACCATGAGTGATGCTTTGAAAACAACGGGCAATGGCGGCATTGCCCTTATCAAACAGTATGAAGGCCTGCGTTTAACCACCTACAAAGATGCCGTCGGCATTCCAACCATCGGTTATGGCCATGTCGAAACCCCGATCCCACCAGGCGGCACGCGAACCATCACCGCTGAAGACGCGGAGCAGATCCTACGTGAGGACTTGCAGCGTTTTGAGCATGACGTCAACAACATGCTGACGGTGGAAGTCACCCAGAACCAGTTCGATGCCCTGGTGAGCTTCGCCTTTAACCTGGGGCCAGCCAATCTGAAGAGTTCAACCCTGTTGCGCAAAGTGAACAGCGGAGACTTCAACGGCGCAGCTGAGGAATTTCCGAAATGGAACCATGCCGGTGGCCAGGTTCTGGCGGGCCTGACTGCACGTCGGAACGCTGAAAAAAACCTGTTTTTATCCTGATCAATCACGAGGTGTAACATGACAATTCGAATTCTTTCCTGGTGTGCTGACTCCTTTACGCATGAGGCAGACGACCTGCGAGGTGCGGATGAAGATCTGCTGGCACACGCCAAAGAGCGGATGGAATTCCGCCTGAGTCAGGTCAGTGCTCAGCTCAAAACGGTACTGGAAACCGACTCCGGTAGCTGGGACCATACCTTTGTCACGCTTCCAGAATTCTTCTGGAATACCCGCTGGAGTAATGTGCACAGTGAAGATGACATCATGAAGCTCGGTGATTTCTACATGAGCAATGTCAGCGACTACGTTAACAGACTGATTGATGCCTTCCCTGCCCGTTCCGGGGATCCCTCCTCTGCCATCACCTTTCTGGCGGGAACCTGTGCCATCCTGTATCGAGACGATGACGAGAGTGAGAAGACGCCCTGCCACGACGCCGTTTTTCACGCCGTGAACTGGCTGCTGTGCGGGCAAAATACCCGTAGCGATAAATCCCTGACGATGTGGCCGAAACGCTACGTTTCCACGATTGATTTCTTTCCTCAGACGGACGGCCACGCGATCCCGGGGCATATTTCTGCCCAATTGCCGGATGGTCAGATCATTCATATCGGCGACAGCAGCGAAGTGTCGGCAGAATCATTGCATGGGATCGTTGTCACCGATTACTTCACCAATACTTATGCGGGCGATAAGCCGTTCAGCATTGATATCTGTCTGGATTACTTCACGCAGGGGAATGTTCGCCCGGCGGGCTGGGAGCAACGGATAGCGGAGCTGCAGAGCAAAAACAGCGACATTGATTTTCTGATCGCCTGCGGAATGCCGGTCAGCGATCCGCCGCAAAACCCAGGTGGTGTGAAATTCCTTGTACGTAACGACGGTATGCCAGTCGCCTCCCAATGCCAGGCGTGGTCGTTCAGCGCCGGGAGGGCAACGCCCGTTGAAGCGACCAACCCTACCGCTAATTTTGTGAGATTTTTACTGTAGCGTAAAACCCGCAGATTCCCTCCGGTACTCTCCGGAGGGAATTTCCGTTACTTCTGTTTCATAAACGCCCGGTACGCAGCTACCACCTGCAAAAAGTCCTCAACGCCGCACAGCGACAGGCTCTCTTCATCGTAGTAGCTCATCCCCTCTTCCATCTCATCACCCGAAAACTCCAGCTGGTTGGCGCGCACCATCACCTCTTCGCCATCCATCCACAGCGTGTATTCATGTCCGGCACGTTGCCAGGAGCGTTCACTGCCTTTTACCGTCTTCGCCGCCTGTTCAACTTCATCCAGCAGCGCGAGATCCTCTTTCACCTCTTCGTTAAACCAGTGGCCAACGGCTTCGTGCCCCATCGACATACGCACTTTCACCACTCCGGTGATGTCGCGCAGAAATTCGTAATCCATAGTATTTTCCTCTGCAAAGCCATTAGGGTAATTATCGCAGCAGAGAGGAAGAAAAAAAGCGGGAGAGGCGGGAGGAATGAAAATAAAAAGGTGAGAGCAAGACCCAGCGGCCTGATGCCCTCACCCCGTCCCTCTCCCACGGGAGAGGGTGCAAACACTAAAAACCGTCTCAACAGAGACGGTTTTGCCGTTTATACCGCGGTCTGGAAGATAACCCCGTCAGCCTTCTCGGTGTACTGAGAGAGCTGGTCGAAGTTCAGATAGCGATAGGTGTCCACCGCCGTCTTATCTACCTGAGCCACAAAGGTCTGGTACTCTTCCGGCGTGGGCAGCTTGCCAATCAGCGCCGCAACCGCAGCCAGCTCCGCAGAAGCCAGGTAAACGTTCGCACCGGTACCTAAACGGTTCGGGAAGTTACGGGTAGAGGTGGAGACCACCGTCGCACCGTCCGCCACGCGCGCCTGGTTACCCATACACAGGGAACAACCAGGGATTTCGATACGCGCACCACTCTTACCAAACACGCTGTAGTAACCTTCTTCCGTCAGCTGTGCGGCATCCATACGGGTTGGCGGTGCCACCCACAGGCGGGTCGGCAGCTGGCCTTTATGGGTATCCAGCAGCTTACCGGCAGCACGGAAGTGACCGATGTTGGTCATGCAGGAACCGATGAACACTTCGTCGATCTTATCGCCCTGCACATCAGAGAGCAGACGCGCATCGTCAGGATCGTTCGGTGCACACAGGATTGGCTCTTTGATATCCGCCAGATCGATGTCGATCACCGCCGCATACTCTGCGTCAGCGTCCGCTTCCAGCAGCTGCGGATCCGCCAGCCATTTCTCCATGCCCTGGATACGACGCTCCAGCGTACGACGGTCGCCGTAGCCTTCTGCAATCATCCACTTCAGCAGCACGATGTTGGAGGTCAGATACTCAATAATCGGCTCTTTGTTCAGCTTGATGGTACAGCCCGCCGCAGAACGCTCAGCGGAGGCATCGGTCAGCTCGAACGCCTGCTCCACTTTCAGATCCGGCAGACCTTCGATTTCCAGGATGCGGCCAGAGAAGATGTTTTTCTTCCCTTTCTTCTCAACGGTCAGCAGGCCCTGTTTAATCGCATACAGCGGGATCGCGTGAACCAGGTCGCGCAGGGTGATACCCGGCTGCATTTTACCTTTGAAGCGCACCAGCACTGATTCCGGCATATCCAGCGGCATCACACCGGTCGCAGCCGCAAATGCCACCAGACCGGAGCCCGCCGGGAAGGAGATACCGATAGGGAAACGGGTGTGGGAGTCACCACCGGTACCCACGGTATCCGGCAGCAGCATGCGGTTCAGCCAGGAGTGGATAACACCGTCACCTGGACGCAGGGAGACACCGCCACGGTTCATGATGAAGTCTGGCAGCGTGTGGTGCGTGGTCACGTCAACCGGCTTCGGATACGCCGCTGTGTGACAGAAGGACTGCATCACCAGATCAGAAGAGAAGCCCAGGCACGCCAGGTCTTTCAGTTCGTCACGGGTCATTGGGCCGGTGGTGTCCTGAGACCCCACGGAAGTCATTTTCGGCTCGCAGTATGCGCCAGGGCGAATACCCGCGACGCCGCACGCGCGACCCACCATTTTCTGCGCCAGCGAATAACCACGGTTGCTTTCCGCAACATCTTTCGCGTGACGGAACACGTCTGAGTGCGGCAGGCCCAGCGCTTCACGCGCTTTGGTGGTCAGGCCACGGCCGATGATCAGCGGGATACGGCCACCGGCACGCACTTCGTCGATCAGCACGTCGGTTTTCAGCTCGAAGCTTGCCAGCAGTTCGTTAGTGTCGTGGTTACGCACTTCGCCTTTATACGGGTAGACGTCAATCACGTCGCCCATGTTCAGGTTACTGACATCCACTTCAATTGGCAGCGCACCTGCATCTTCCATGGTGTTAAAGAAGATAGGGGCAATTTTGCCGCCAAGGCACAGGCCGCCGCCGCGCTTGTTAGGCACGTGCGGAATGTCGTCACCCATGAACCACAGCACGGAGTTGGTCGCGGACTTACGGGAAGAACCGGTACCCACAACATCACCCACATAGGCCAGCGGGAAACCTTTCTCCTGAAGCGCTTCGATCTGTTTGATCGGGCCGACGCTACCCGGCTGATCCGGCTCAATGCCTTCACGGGCGTTCTTCAGCATCGCCAGGGCGTGCAGAGGGATATCAGGACGAGACCACGCATCCGGCGCCGGAGAGAGGTCATCGGTGTTGGTTTCACCGGTCACTTTGAAGACGGTCACGGTAATTTTTTCAGCCAGGGCCGGACGGTTGAGGAACCATTCGGCGTCCGCCCAGGACTGCATCACCTGCTTCGCATAGACATTGCCCGCTTTGGCTTTTTCTTCGACATCGTAGAAGTTATCGAACATCAGCAGCGTTGAAGAGAGCGCTTTCGCGGCAATCGGTGCCAGCGTGTCGTTATCCAGCGCGTCAATCAGCGGATGAATGTTGTAACCACCCTGCATAGTGCCGAGCAGTTCAATGGCTTTTTCAGGAGTAACCAGTGGGGAGGTGGTTTCGCCTTTGGCGATAGCAGCAAGGAATCCGGCTTTTACGTAGGCAGCTTCATCTACGCCAGGCGGTACGCGGTTGATCAGCAGATCTAACAGGAATTCTTCTTCGCCCTTAGGCGGGTTCTTCAGCAGCTCGACGAGCGCGGCCATTTGGGTTGCATCTAACGGTTTGGGTACAATTCCCTCGGCGGCACGTTCTGCTACGTGCTTACGGTATTCTTCTAGCACGACGGTTCTCCTCGCTCTCATTGTCATATGCGGCGGGCGTTCTCTTCACGCTCCTGTGAGACAGCAGTTTGTAGGGTAAATGCCCGATACCGCGTCGGGCAGCATAGCAGGATTTCTGCACAGTGTTAATCTGTTTACAAAAAAGCAACATTAAAATATTTGCTGAATCGTTAAGCATGGTGTAGCGGGGAAACGAGACGAATTCGGGGTACAAAAAAACCGCCTCACAGCGGTTAATTTGTTGCCTTGCGGTGGTAGCACACCGGGTTGGCAGATTTGCGGCAATCCCAACGCGATGAATTTTGCATCACGCCACGCTGGCTTGCAAGCCATTATGTCGATTTTGCGTAGCGCCTTCCTGCTTCGAATAAAAATCCGTTCAACTTCATTTTTCGTCTTCTGAAAGACCGCTGAGTCGATTACTCTTCTCCCCGGCCTGCTTCGCTGGCGTAGCAACCAGTCACCGGGCCCGGGAGCAGTTCCGTAACCTACGCGGCAATCCCAACTTGCCTGGTTCTGCCTTTCCCGGTGAAGAATGAACCCGCGTAGCCTGTACAGGAACGCATGCAATGGAGATGCGAATCACTGCGCTGATCGTTGCGATCGGTTTACTGCTTACCGCACTACACGGTGGCTGGAACATATCCGACATCACGGTGCTGTTCGTCGTCAACCTCGGCAACTAGCTGCTGGCCGCTCGCAAGAGCGGCCTTCTGAAACCCCGGCGGTTTTTCAACCATCCGATATAATTGTGTAATAAATATTCACACTCTTTGTCCGGACAAAATCGACGCTTCCCAAGAAAAGTCAAAACCGTAAAAGACGGGTGAATAATACTCACGCCAACCGTAACGCCTCACGGCACAGCGCTTGTCTCGTTGGAGTCACTATATGAAGTTGCCCTTTAAGCCACATCTGCTCGTCCTTCTGTGCAGTACCGGGCTGTTTGCCGCCTCTGGCGTGATGTTTGTCAAAAGCCGTGCATCAGAGCCTGTCGCTCCCGCGCCTGTCGCCCAACAACAGGTGGCAACACCTGCGGCCCAACCCGCTCCCGTTGTCGCACCAGCTTACACGGCCGCGCAAATCGATCAGTGGGTCGCCCCGATTGCGCTCTATCCGGACGCGCTGCTGTCTCAAATTTTAATGGCATCGACCTATCCGGCCAACGTTATCCAGGCCGCGCAGTGGTCAAAAGATAACCCCAACATGCAGGGCGATGCCGCGATTCAGGCGGTGGCGAGCCAGCCGTGGGATCCCAGCGTGAAATCGCTGGTGGCGTTTCCTCAGTTAATGTCGCTGATGGGCGGGAATCCACCGTGGGTACAAAACCTCGGCGATGCGTTTCTCGCGCAGCCGAAGGACGTGATGGATTCCGTTCAGCGCCTGCGCGCGCTGGCGCAGAAGACCGGCGCTTTACAATCCACGCCTCAGCAAACGGTCACCACCGTGACAAAACCGGCGCCAGCGAAAACTACCTCCAGCGAGTCAACCACATCTACCGCGCCCGCACCCACGGTCATTAAAATTGAATCCGCTGACCCGCAGGTCGTTTACGTCCCCACCTATAACCCCAATACGGTTTACGGTACCTGGCCAAACAGCGCGTATCCGCCAACCTATCTCCCGCCCTCGCCTGGCGAGCAATTTACCGACAGCCTGGTGAAAGGCTTAGGCTTTAGCCTGGGCGTGGCGACAACCTACGCCATTTTCAGCAATATCGACTGGGATGACGATGATGACTGGGATCATCACCATCATGACGATGACTGGGATCACGGCGGCTATAATCGCAACGGTGATAACAACATCAATATTAACGTTCAGAACTTTAATAAAATCAGTGGTCAGCGTCTGACGGACGCCAGCCGCACCTGGCAGCACAACCCGGCCTATCGGGAAGGTGTGCCGTACCCGACAAACCAGCTCAACACGCGCTTCCACTCCACCAACACGGCTACCGGGCTCAGCGCAACACAGCAAAAACCGGTTAGCCGCGATAGCCAGCGTCAGGCCGCCCTCAGCCAGATGGAGAAATCGACAGGCAAAACCTTCCCACAGACAGCGCACCCGGGGATTAAAGATGCACAGCGGCAGGCCTCAAGCGAACAGCTCAAGCAGATTTCTCAGCGCAGTAACTACCGTGGCTATGACACCAAACCTCAGACGGCGAAGCGGACAACCACACAGCATCGCGAAAACCGCCAGACCGCAACGCAGCGACAGGAGAAACGAATCTCACAACCTGCGCAGCAACACGCGCTACAGCAGCGAACCAGTCAGCCCCGGGCGAATGCGCTGAGCGGTAACGACAGTCGCTCCGCCAACTGGCAAGCCCAGCAGCAGCGTGGTTCGCAAAGCAGACAACTGGCGGCCCGTCATCAGCAGCCGCGTCAGGCATCCGCCGGACGTGTTGAACACCGTGAATTCCGTCATCGTTAAGGGAGCAAACATGAAAAATAAACTTCTCTGTGGAATGGTGGTGTTCATGATGTCGGCGGCCGCGATGGCGCAGCAATCTTTCAGCACGCCAGAACAGGCAACAGATGCGCTGGCCAGCGCCATCAGCGAGCAAAACGAAAGTGCGATGAGCAATCTGCTCGGTGAAAACTGGCGCGACTTTCTGCCGCCTGAAGGGGTAGATCCTGATGCCGTTGCTCGCTTCCTGCGTGACTGGAAAGTCCGGCACTACACGGTTGTCGAGGGTAACACAGCACATCTTGCTGTCGGAGACAGCGGCTGGCAGCTTCCCATCCCGGTGGTTAAAACCGCTTCCGGCTGGCAATTTGACATGAAAGAAGGGGCCGAGGAGATCCTGACCCGCGAGATTGGGCGTAACGAGCTTGCCGCCATTGAAGCCTTACATGCCTATGTGGATGCCCAGCAGAACTATTTTGCGCTGAACCAGAAATACGCGCAGAAAATTGTCAGCGCGGACGGGAAAAAGGATGGTTTGTACTGGCCCGTCTCGCCAGGCGAAACGCCAAGCCCGCTTGGTCCGGCGTTCAGTCCGAAAGAGCCTGGGGCGGGATACCACGGCTATCGATTCCGCATCCTGCCGGATAATAACGGTTTCGCGATGGTAGCCTGGCCGGTCAGCTATGGTCAAACCGGCGTGATGAGCTTCGTGATAAACCAGAACGACAAGGTTTACCAGTCCGATCTCGGCCGCGATTCTGAGCAGATAGTCCGGGCGATGACCGCGTATAGCCCGGATAAAACCTGGCAGCCCGTCGAACCCTGAGTAACGTCAACGGACCACGTTTTGTAGGCCGGGTAAGGCGAAGCCGCCACCCGGCTGTTTTACTTACAGAATATTTGCCACCGATTTCGCCAACTGCGCTTCCAGAACTGGTTTCGCTTCTTCGAATTTCAAATTGACCTTGTTAGCATTCGATACCACGCGGGTCTGATACTTCGCGCGATCGCCCTGCTCGCTGCTGGTTTGAAGCTTCACGCCGGACGTACCCTGACGCAGCGCCGCAATGTTATCGGTGGTGACTTTCGCTTTGCTACGCTCAGAGATCTGCAGGTCGGTAACCATGGTGTAGTTCACATCTTCTACCATCGCATCTGCCGCCATGCCAATTAGCCCAGCCGCCAGACCCACGCCCAGCGCGGCGCCAGAGGAGTTGCTGTTGTAGGCGGTAATACCGGCACCCAGAGCGGCCCCCACGGCGGCGCCTTCATAGCCGGTTTTCAGGTAGCCCTGAGACTCGCGCAGGTCCATTTTGTCTGCTTTAAGGACGTTAGCCTGCACCCAGTAGTATGCGCTGTCAGGTGAGGACGTTACCTTATACCCTTTAGCGCTCAGATCGTTTGCCAGCAGCGTCTGGAGGTTGCTCATGTCTTTATCGGAGGTGTTTTTAACCTGGATGTAGACCGTTTTTTCACTGGAAGGCTCAAGCCAGATGGTCTCACTCATCTGGGTTTTCACTTCCAGGTTGCGTTTTTTCACGGCAGTCGTCATCGCGCCACATCCGGTCAGCGTCATGACTGACGCCAGTAAGCCAATTCCCACAACTTTCTTTAAAGACATGCGTTTTCCTTTTTTCGTGTAATTAAAAGTCCAGAACCCCTGAACAGCGCAGCCAGTAGCCACACAACGGTGAAAAAAGTATCGGCAGATGAAGAGGAATTTTTAGCGGAAATATCAACGAGATGACTACCAATTTGGGTAGTTTCAGGGCAAAAAAAACGCCTCCGGAGAGGCGTTTAGCAATCAAAAGAAACTTATTTCTTCTTCGCTTTCGCGTTTGGCAGGTCGGTGATGCTACCTTCAAACACTTCTGCCGCCAGGCCCACGGACTCGTGCAGAGTCGGGTGAGCGTGGATGGTCAGCGCGATGTCTTCCGCGTCGCAACCCATTTCGATCGCCAGACCGATTTCACCCAGCAGCTCGCCGCCGTTGGTCCCGACAATCGCACCACCGATCACGCGGTGAGTCTCTTTGTCGAAGATCAGTTTGGTCATACCGTCTGCGCAGTCGGAAGCGATAGCACGGCCAGAAGCAGCCCACGGGAAGGTGGCGGTTTCGTAGCTGATGCCTTTCTCTTTCGCTTCTTTCTCAGTCAGACCCACCCATGCCACTTCTGGCTCGGTGTACGCGATAGATGGGATCACTTTCGGATCGAAGTAGTGTTTCATGCCGGCGATAACTTCAGCGGCAACGTGACCTTCGTGAACACCTTTGTGTGCCAGCATTGGCTGACCGACGATATCGCCGATAGCAAAGATGTGCGGCACGTTAGTGCGCAGCTGTTTGTCAACGCGGATAAAGCCACGGTCGTCCACTTCCACGCCAGCTTTGCCCGCGTCGAGGTTTTTACCGTTCGGCACACGGCCGATAGCCACCAGCACGGCGTCGTAACGCTGTGGTTCGGATGGGGCTTTTTTGCCTTCCATGGAAACGTAAATACCGTCTTCTTTCGCTTCAACGGCAGTCACTTTGGTTTCCAGCATCAGGTTGAATTTCTTGCTGATACGTTTGGTGAAGACTTTAACGATGTCTTTGTCTGCAGCCGGGATAACCTGGTCGAACATTTCAACCACGTCAATGTCTGAACCCAGCGCATGGTACACGGTACCCATTTCCAGACCGATGATACCGCCACCCATAACCAGCAGGCGCTTAGGAACGGTTTTCAGCTCCAGTGCATCGGTGGAATCCCACACGCGCGGATCTTCATGTGGAATGAATGGCAGTTCGATTGGGCGAGAACCTGCCGCGATGATCGCGTTGTCGAAGTTGATCACGGTTTTGCCGTTTTCGCCTTCCACTTCCAGGGTGTTCGCACCGGTGAATTTACCCAGACCGTTTACCACTTTCACTTTACGGCCTTTGGCCATACCCGCCAGACCGCCGGTCAGCTGAGTGATAACTTTCTCTTTCCAGGTACGAATTTTGTCGATATCGGTTTTCGGCTCGCCGAAGACGATACCGTGTTCAGCTAGCGCTTTGGCTTCTTCGATCACTTTCGCGACGTGCAGCAGCGCTTTAGAAGGGATACAGCCGACGTTCAGACAAACACCACCGAGGGTGTTGTAACGTTCTACGATGACGGTTTCCAGACCTAAATCCGCGGCGCGGAATGCTGCGGAATAACCTGCCGGGCCTGCCCCAAGTACTACGACCTGAGTTTTGATTTCTGTGCTCATCATGACCTCTTAATTTATACCCGTCGTCCACCGGGTCGTTCTATCCGCCCGCATTTTACAAAATTGTTAACAATTTTGAAACAACAAACGGCTCATGAATTTTTGCTTACGCCAGTAACCTCAAAAACAGCATGAGATTACCAGAAAAAAGCCGGCCGACTGGCCGGCTTTTCGATTACATCACCAGGCGGCGAATGTCGCTCAGCATGTTGTTGATGATGGTGATGAAACGCGCACCATCAGCACCGTCGATCACGCGGTGGTCGAAGGACAGAGAGATTGGCATCATCAGACGCGGCACAAACTCTTTACCATTCCACACCGGCTCCATCGCGGACTTGGACACACCGAGGATAGCCACTTCCGGCGCGTTCACAATCGGCGCGAAGTGGGTAGTGCCCAGGCCGCCGATGCTGGAGATAGTGAAGCAGCCGCCCTGCATTTCGCCGGCAGTCAGCTTACCATCACGCGCTTTTTTGGAGATGGTGGTCAGTTCACGGGACAGCTCAGTGATGCTCTTCTTGTTCACGTCCTTGAAGACCGGAACAACCAGACCATTTGGCGTATCAACCGCAACACCGATGTTGATGTATTTCTTCAGCGTCAGCTTCTGGCCGTCTTCAGACAGGGAGCTGTTGAAGCGTGGCATCTGCTCAAGTGCAGCGGCAACGGCTTTCATGATGAAGACCACTGGGGTGAATTTCACGTCCAGTTTACGCTTCTCAGCTTCGGCGTTCTGCTGTTTACGGAACGCTTCCAGATCGGTGATATCGGTTTTGTCGAAGTGCGTAACGTGCGGGATCATCACCCAGTTACGGCTCAGGTTAGCACCAGAGATTTTCTGGATACGGCCCAGTTCCACTTCTTCGATTTCGCCGAACTTGCTGAAGTCCACTTTCGGCCATGGCAGCATGCCCGGGATACCGCCGCCAGCGGCTGCAGCAGGTGCAGCTTCGGCACGTTTCACCGCGTCTTTCACGTAGGTCTGAACGTCTTCGCGCAGGATACGCCCCTTACGGCCAGTCCCTTTCACTTTCGCCAGGTTCACACCGAACTCGCGCGCCAGCCGACGAATGAGCGGGGTGGCGTGGACATACGCGTCGTTTTCAGCGAACTCAGATTTTTCTGCTTTCGCAGCAGGTGCAGCAGCAGGTTTAGCAGCCTGAGCCGGTGCAGCAGCCGGTGCTGGAGCAGCAGCGGCAGCCGGAGCGGCGGCAGGCGCAGCGCCTTCCACTTCGAAGACCATGATCAGAGAGCCGGTAGACACTTTGTCGCCAGTGCTGATTTTGATCTCTTTAACGGTACCCGCGAACGGCGCAGGAACTTCCATGGAAGCTTTATCGCCTTCAACGGTGATCAGTGACTGTTCAGCGGCAACTTTGTCGCCCACTTTCACCATCACTTCCGTCACTTCAACTTCGTCACCGCCGATGTCCGGTACGTTAACGTCTTTCGCGCCGCCAGCAGCAGCCGGTGCAGCGGCCGGAGCCGGAGCAGCAGCCTGAGCAGGCGCGGAAGCAGGTGCAGCACCCGCCACTTCGAAGACCATGATCAGGGAGCCAGTAGACACTTTGTCACCGGTGTTGATCTTGATCTCTTTAACGGTACCCGCGAACGGCGCAGGGACTTCCATAGAGGCTTTGTCACCTTCTACGGTGATCAGTGACTGCTCAGCCGCAACGGTGTCGCCCACTTTCACCAGGATTTCGGTGACTTCAACTTCGTCACCGCCGATGTCAGGCACGTTCACTTCTTTTGCTGCGGCGGCAGCTGCTGGAGCAGCAGCCGGAGCGGCTTCTTTCTTCTCTTCCTGCGCAGGTGCAGCAGCTGCTGCACCGTCGGCGGAATCGAAAATCATGATCAGTTTGCCGGTCTCGGTTTTATCGCCAACAGAGACTTTAATCTCTTTAACGATGCCAGCCTGAGGAGACGGGACTTCCATAGAGGCTTTGTCGCCTTCTACGGTGATCAGCGACTGTTCAGCTTCAACTTTGTCGCCCACTTTGACCAGGATCTCGGTGATTTCAACTTCATCAGCCCCGATGTCCGGTACATTGATTTCGATAGCCATTATTCTTTTACCTCTTACGCCAGACGCGGGTTAACTTTATCTGCATCGATGTTGAATTTGGTAATTGCGTCCGCAACCACTTTCTTATCGATTTCGCCACGTTTAGCCAGTTCGCCCAGTGCTGCTACAACCACGTAAGAAGCATCAACTTCGAAGTGGTGACGCAGGTTTTCGCGGCTGTCTGAACGACCGAAGCCGTCAGTACCCAGTACGCGATAATCATCAGCTGGAACGTAAGTACGAACCTGCTCAGCGAACAGTTTCATATAGTCAGTAGACGCCACCGCTGGCGCGTCGTTCATCACCTGAGCGATGTACGGAACGCGTGGAGTTTCCATTGGGTGCAGCATGTTCCAGCGCTCACAATCCTGGCCATCACGAGCCAGTTCAGTGAAGGAGGTCACGCTGTACACGTCGGAACCGACACCGTAGTCCTTCGCCAGGATCTGTGCGGCTTCACGCACGTGACGCAGGATAGAGCCGGAGCCCAGCAGCTGAACTTTACCTTTGCTACCTTCAACAGTTTCGAGTTTGTAGATACCTTTACGGATACCTTCCTCGGCACCTGCTGGCATTGCCGGCATGTGGTAGTTTTCGTTCAGGGTGGTGATGTAGTAGTAAATGTTCTCTTGCGCTTCACCGTACATGCGCTGCAGACCGTCATGCATGATGACTGCCACTTCGTACGCGTAAGACGGGTCGTAAGAGATACAGTTAGGGATAGTTAGAGACTGAATGTGGCTGTGACCATCTTCGTGCTGCAGACCTTCACCGTTCAGGGTCGTACGACCAGAAGTACCACCGATCAGGAAGCCGCGAGCCTGCTGGTCGCCTGCCTGCCAGCACAGGTCACCGATACGCTGGAACCCGAACATGGAGTAGTAAATGTAGAACGGGATCATCGGCAGGTTGTTGGTGCTGTAAGATGTCGCAGCAGCCAGCCAGGATGCGCCTGCACCCAGCTCGTTGATACCTTCCTGCAGGATCTGACCTTTCTCGTCTTCTTTATAGTAAGCAACCTGCTCACGGTCCTGCGGGGTGTACTGCTGGCCGTTCGGGCTGTAGATACCGATCTGACGGAACAGACCTTCCATACCGAAAGTACGCGCTTCGTCGGCGATGATTGGCACCAGACGATCTTTGATCGACTTGTTCTTCAGCATCACGTTCAGGGCACGAACGAAAGCGATAGTGGTAGAGATCTCTTTGTTCTGCTCTTCGAGCAGCTGTGAGAAGTCTTCCAGCGCTGGCAGTTCCAGCTTCTCGGTGAAGTTAGGCTGACGAGCTGGCAGGTAGCCTTTCAGCGCCTGACGACGTTCGTGCAGGTACTTGTGCTCTTCAGAACCTTCCGGGAAGGTGATGTAAGACAGGTTTTCTACCTGCTCATCGGTCACTGGAACGTTGAAACGGTCGCGGATATAACGCACGCCGTCCATGTTCATTTTCTTAACCTGGTGAGCGATGTTTTTACCTTCTGCGGTATCACCCATGCCGTAACCTTTGATGGTATGGGCCAGGATAACAGTCGCTTTACCTTTGGTCTCACGCGCTTTTTTCAGTGCCGCGTAGATTTTCTTCGGATCGTGACCACCACGGTTCAGCGCCCAGATCTGCTCATCAGTCCAGTCTGCAACCAGTGCGGCGGTTTCAGGGTATTTACCGAAGAAGTGCTCACGCACGTAGGCACCGTCTTTGGATTTGAAGGTCTGGTAGTCACCGTCAACGGTTTCGTTCATCAGTTGGATCAGTTTACCGCTGGTGTCTTTACGCAGCAGTTCGTCCCAACGGGAACCCCACATGACTTTGATTACGTTCCAGCCAGCACCCGCGAAGATGCCTTCCAGTTCGTTGATGATCTTGCCGTTACCGGTTACCGGACCATCCAGACGCTGCAGGTTACAGTTGATGATGAAGCACAGGTTGTCCAGCTTCTCACGGGTTGCGATGGTGATCGCACCTTTAGATTCTGGTTCATCCATTTCGCCGTCGCCCAGGAAGGCGTAAACGGTCTGCTCAGAGGTGTCTTTCAGACCACGGTGTTCCAGATATTTCAGGAATTTAGCCTGATAGATCGCACCGATTGGACCCAGACCCATGGATACGGTCGGGAACTGCCAGAATTCAGGCATCAGTTTAGGGTGCGGGTAAGAAGACAGACCTTTACCGTGAACTTCCTGACGGAAGTTGTTCATCTGCTCTTCAGTCAGACGACCTTCCAGGAATGCACGTGCATAGATGCCCGGAGAGATGTGGCCCTGGAAGTACACCAGATCGCCGCCGTCTTTCTCGTTCGCTGCACGGAAGAAGTGGTTAAAGCACACTTCGTAAACGGTCGCAGAAGACTGGAAGGACGCCATGTGGCCACCCAGCTCCAGATCTTTCTTGGACGCGCGCAGAACAGTCATGATGGCGTTCCAGCGGATAGCTGAACGGATACGACGTTCCAGATCCAGATTGCCCGGGTATTCCGGTTCGTCTTCAACGGCAATCGTGTTTACGTAGTTGCTAGCCCCTGCACCTGAAGCAACCTTCACGCCGCCTTTGCGGGCTTCAGAAAGCAGCTGATCAATCAGATACTGAGCGCGCTCAACACCTTCTTCACGGATGACCGATTCGATCGCCTGTAGCCAGTCGCGAGTTTCGATCGGATCCACGTCATTTTGGAGACGTTCTGACATGGGGGTATTCCTTATCTATCTAATACGTTGATTTGTCTGGAACCTGTCCCATTGTGCTCTTCAGCAAGAACACAATAAGACAGGTTCTGCGTTTAGTTGCCGCGCTCTAAAAGTACCTGGCGCTTAATCCTTTCGTTGCTGTATGCGGCGTAATGAACGTTCGCGACGCGATTGTTCACGGCTGCGGTCCAGCAAGATTTCCTCAATGAAAGCCAGGTGACGGTGCGACGCTTCGCGCGCCTGCTCCGGTTCCCCGGCCATTATCGCCTCGAATATTCGGGTGCGATGGTTGCTTACCAGTGGGAGCATCTCCCGACGGGCATACAACAATTCAAAATTCTGACGAACGTTCTGGGCCAGCATCGGCTCCATGCAGCGTAGCAGATGGAGGAGCACCACATTGTGTGCCGCTTCGGTGACGGCAATTTGATACTGGACGACGGCGCTGGACTCGGCGTCTAAATCGCCGGACTGCTGTGCCCGTTCAATGGCCTGATGCAGCTCGCGGATACGCACGCGATCTTCATCAGTGCTGCGAAGGGCAGCGTAATAGGCCGCAATACCTTCCAGCGCGTGACGGGTCTCAAGCAGGTCAAACTGGGATTCTGGGTGGTCAGAGAGAAGTTCTACCAGCGGATCGCTGAAGCTCTGCCACAGGCTGTTTTGCACAAAGGTTCCGCCGCCCTGGCGACGAAGCAGCAAGCCCTTTGCTTCGAGGCGTTGAATCGCCTCACGCAGAGAGGGACGTGAAACGTCGAACTGTTTTGCCAGTTCGCGTTCTGGCGGAAGTTTCTCACCCGGGCGCAGAGTCCCTTCGAGGATTAAAAACTCCAGCTGCTGCTCAATCACATCAGATAGTTTTGGTTGGCGAATTTTGCTGTAGGCCATATTCCCTGTCTTACGCCTTTTTGCCCGGAGTCAATTGGTCTTACCAATTTATATTTCGTATCGCTAAAGTAACAAAGTATTCACCTTCTGTCCATATTGGTTTTGATTGAAATCAGTAAACCCTGCACATTTTAACAACCTTACAGAAATAACGTTTCAGAAATGTAACTTTGCACAAATGAGTTGATTACTCCCAAAGTGGGAGTTTTAACCATAATGAAACGAGGGTTTTTGCAATCTGAAGCGATTCAACAAGGCAAATTATGAAAATTCGCCCACTTAAGGCGCATTTCTATTCTATAGGTTGGGGTAAGAAGCGAGAGCGGAGTGATTTACAAATGCTTTCTTTTTATTCAACTCGTCATCAGCCCTTCATAAAGCAGGTGCATTCACAGGCACTTACCACTATTCTGGCGCTTACGGAAGTCATCTCCGCTTTTTTCGGTTCGTTTAACCGTAAAGAAATAAATACAGAATATGGATTTTCATAATTACACACGCACAGCGTGACATAACAACCACACACGAGGTTTCAAATGGAAGCTCAACAGCACGGCGATCAGCTAAAGCGCGGGCTAAAAAACCGCCATATTCAGCTCATCGCACTGGGCGGTGCTATTGGTACCGGCCTGTTTCTGGGCAGCGCATCCGTTATCCAGTCTGCCGGTCCGGGCATTATTTTGGGTTACGCGATTGCGGGTTTCATTGCTTTTCTGATCATGCGCCAGTTAGGTGAAATGGTTGTCGAGGAGCCGGTCGCTGGCTCCTTCAGCCACTTTGCCTATAAGTACTGGGGCAGCTTTGCCGGTTTCGCTTCCGGCTGGAACTACTGGGTACTGTACGTTCTGGTTGCCATGGCCGAGCTGACTGCCGTCGGGAAGTATATTCAGTTCTGGTATCCCGACATCCCAACCTGGGTTTCTGCTGCAGCTTTCTTCGTCATTATCAACGCCATTAACCTCACCAACGTAAAAGTGTTCGGCGAGATGGAGTTCTGGTTTGCCATCATCAAAGTGATCGCCGTCGTGGCGATGATTATCTTTGGCGGCTGGCTGCTGTTCAGCGGCAACGGTGGCCCACAGGCAACCGTGCGTAACCTCTGGGAACAGGGCGGCTTCCTGCCTCACGGCATGACCGGTCTGGTGATGATGATGGCCATCATTATGTTCTCTTTCGGCGGTCTGGAACTGGTGGGTATCACCGCCGCAGAAGCCGACAACCCTGAACAGAGCATCCCGAAAGCGACGAATCAGGTTATCTACCGAATTCTGATCTTCTATGTGGGCTCGCTGGCGGTCCTGCTCTCCCTGCTGCCGTGGACGCGCGTCACTGCCGACACCAGTCCGTTTGTGCTGATTTTCCACGAACTGGGTGATACCGTCGTGGCGAACGCGCTCAATGTCGTGGTGCTGACCGCGGCGCTTTCCGTGTACAACAGCTGCGTATACTGCAACAGCCGTATGCTGTTCGGTCTGGCCCAGCAGGGCAATGCGCCGAAGATGCTACTCAACGTTGATAAACGCGGCGTGCCGGTCAACACCATCATTGTTTCAGCCATCGTGACGGCGCTGTGCGTGCTGATTAACTACATGGCGCCGGAATCCGCATTTGGCCTGCTAATGGCACTGGTGGTCTCTGCACTGGTCATCAACTGGGCGATGATCAGCCTGGCACACATCAAGTTCCGCCGCGCGAAACAGCAGCAGGGCGTGACGACGCGCTTCCCTGCCCTGCTCTATCCGCTGGGTAACTGGATCTGCCTGCTGTTTATGGCGGCCGTGCTGGTGATCATGCTGATCACGCCGGGTATGGCAATCTCCGTCTACCTGATCCCAGTCTGGATTGCCGTGCTGGGCGTTGGCTATCTCTTCAGCCAGAAAAGCCGCAAGGCCATGAAGGCCCACTAAGTCTCCTCCGCGGTACCTGCTTTTGCGGGTACCGCGCGTTGTTACCTCCCTCACACTTTCATCCCTACAGCGTTTTTATCCATATCACCGCCCTGATACTGCAACGCATATATTCGTTTGCCAGCAAATAATTCTCTCCATACCGAAACCCGGAGAGCAGTCTATGGATAACGCTAAACTGTCAGTAAAAGAAAAGATCGGCTATGGGATGGGCGATGCAGGTTGCAACATCATCTTTGGCGCCATCATGCTGTTTGTTAACTATTTTTATACCGACATATTTGGCCTCGCGCCTGCGCTGGTGGGGGTCTTACTGCTGTCGGTCCGTGTGATTGACGCCGTCACCGACCCTATCATGGGGGCAATTGCCGACCGCACCCGCAGTAAATATGGCCGTTTTCGTCCATGGCTGCTGTGGATTGCCTTCCCCTACGCGCTGTTCAGTATTCTGATGTTCACCACACCGGAGTGGAGCTATAACAGCAAAGTTATCTATGCGTTTGTCACCTACTTCCTGCTCTCATTAACCTATACGGCCATCAACATCCCTTACTGTTCGTTAGGAGGGGTGATCACCAACGATCCGAAAGAGCGTGTGGCCTGCCAGTCCTACCGCTTCGTGCTGGTCGGCATCGCCACGTTGCTGCTGTCATTGACGCTGCTGCCGATGGCCGACTGGTTTGGCGGGGATAACAAAGCCAAAGGCTACCAGATGGCAATGACCGTACTGGCGCTGATTGGCACCTGCATGTTCCTGTTCTGCTTCGCCACCGTGCGCGAGC
>OKPS01000189.1_pt1 | contig 20613 bp, 23 predicted proteins | sample 1614261 | NCBI WGS metagenome assembly OKPS01 (sample SAMN04436919, study PRJEB24849) | human gut metagenome | biome: human gut; feature: NICU; material: stool | host: Homo sapiens | place: USA: Saint Louis, MO | collected 2012-05-11
TAGCCCCCTGCTGCGCAGTCTGGCGCACAACAACATCAGCAATAGCCAGGGCGTTGCCAATGATTGCTTCTGCTGTCTGCTTATTCGAACCTACTGCTGCAGCCAGACCATCGGCGTTCTCCTTAATCGCATCAGAAAGTTCGGCCAGTTTCTCGCTACTTTCTACGGCACTCTCAATCAGATCCTTGAATACCTCAGAATCTTTAATCTCCTCCAGGATCACATCTGTGATGTCGGAAACATCTATGCTGGCCTGTCCTCGCACCCATTCTGTGTAACCTGATTCGTTGCCGCTGCGGTCCACCAGCTGCGCGCGGTACCAGAAAATCTGCCCAGCCTTAAGGCCCATCTGCTGATATTTGCGCTGCGGGTAAGGCACATCGGCCAGCAGCATCGCATCGTCTTCGGTACCGGTCAGGCTGTACTGAATTTCCGTCTTCAGCGTGTCGTCGGTATTCGCCGGGAATCCCCAGCTAAGCTCGATACCGAAAACCACATTATCAGAAGCGATGAAGCCGACCGGTTTCGGCGGATTGCCCACTTTACCCGTAAGATTTACTTCTGATGATGTTGCCCATACTGATGAAACGTCGCTGGCGTTCACCGCCCTGACACGGACCAGATAGCGACCCGAGTAGATACCCTGCACTTCAAAGCCGAGAGAAGACGTTCGGGGCACACTGATCCAGTTGCCGCTGTCACGCCGCCATTCCGCCTCGTACGCAACTGCACCCTGAACAGCATCCCAGGCAACGCGCATGGTGGTAATCGCAATGTTCTGGTTAACCGTAGAGTAACTGTCTACGACGATATTTCCTGGGGGAGCCTGAACCCCTGGCGGAATGACACTGACTGGCCGCTCGTCCAGTCTTGCGCCGGTATCAACAGCGGAATAGATATCAGGGTTGTAAGTCGTCCCGGTGACCTCGAAAGTACCGTCGTTGTTGTCCCGCGTTCCCGTAACACGGAAAAGCGCTATAAACAGATCGTCAGAGTCCACACCCCAGTTACATTCAGCCTCCGGCGTTTCGCTGTAGGGTGTGGTGACAGTGACTGTGTTTCCGTTAACGGCCTGGACCGTTCTGGCCTGAGCTGTGCCTGATGGAAGATTCAAAAACAGCCGGTTCCCGGCCTTCACATCAGCGGCACGATCGAGGGTTATGCTGCGGCCGTTAACTGCACTCACCCTGCCGCCGATAGTTCTTCCGGCCAGCTCGTTAGCAGCCACGCCGATCACCTCACCAACGGGGGGAACGTCCATGCCCGTGCTGAAGGTAACCACCTCGCCGATACCGTTAGTGAGCAGCGCCCAGCGCCCCCGCCGGTTTGCCTCTGACTGCCTGGTGCAGCCGATCGCCGTCATTTCGAGCTGACGATAATCGAAGCGCATGGCCAGATCGTTATCGTAAACAGGCTCAGGCGTGTCTTTATAGTGGTTGGCAGGGTCTGACCAGTTCACCAGCGCGGCAGTGTTTCGGGTGGTTTCACTAGGATCCGCAAAGGTAAATTTTCCTTCAACAACGCTGGCGTGGTTATAGATGTGCCACACATCCCGTGGCATATCAGCCAGGACATACATCTTATTGTCGCCCCAGTACGTCATGCCGCGAAATATACCCGCCAGATCACGAAGTACGGTCCAGGCGTCATTACGGTCCTGGATATAAACGTTGCAACGAAAACGAGGCTCCGTACCGCTACCGCCCTTGCCGTCTGGTACCAGTTGATCGCAATACTGGGCGATGCGATAAAGTTCCCATTTGTCTATCTGAGTCGCATCGATTCTTTGTCCCAGCCCGAAGCGCTCGTTCAGAATGATGTCGTAATAAATCCAGGCAGGGTTATCCGTCCACGCCCATTTAAATACGCCCTCCCATGTACCAGAATAGGTGCGGGTTTCGGGATCATAAGTATCAGGTACACGGATGATTCGCCCTTTCGGATTGCACACAACCTGAGGAATGCCATTAGGGAACTGCTTTGCGTCAAACTCTACATACAGCAGCGCTGTGTTAACGTAGCGAAGTTTGGCGTCAATAATTTCAGTAACGGCCACAACGCGCATGGTGCCGACGATATTCACGCTCGTGGAATCCGGCGTGATTCTGCGAACCCGCAACTGCCATCCAGTCGAGGCTTTCGGAAGATTGACGCGGTGACTGCGCTCATAAAGCGACGTGGTTTTGTCATCAACAGCACCGTTAACCACCGTTTCATACGGCCCGCCATCGACCGACAGATCGATAGCATACTCTACGCGGGTGCCGACTTTATCGCCGTTGTTTTTCTGGAGTAAAAGAGTTGGCCATCCCAGGCGAATTCGCAGCGCAGAGAGCTGCGTGTTGGATACCGCGCGCACGTACGGCACAGCCTGTTTCAGCTCGTATGAAACCTGAAGTTCGTTTTCAATGCCGGGGAAGCCCTGAATGTAGTCCTGGTCCTGAGTACCGGAACGGAACTCATATTTCACATTATTGAAGTTATAACTTCCGTCGGCGTTCTGAAGAGGCGTGTAGGAAGATGAGTCACCAAGAAAAATGTTTTTACCATCAAGCCCGCCAGCGAACTCACCCTCTCCAAGCGCAATCAGCACCTTTGCCCTTGCAATGGACTGAATGCTGTCCGGTGCTTCAATGGGTGTTCGGGTCTGATTGCTGCCACCTTTACCGCGGCCTTTGATGATTGTCGTCGTCATATCGCGTCCATAAAAAAGCCACCGTCAGGTGGCTTGCAGTACGTGGTTTGGTTTATTGCTGATCTTCTGCATAAACCCCGGCGGATATAATGGCGCCGCCAATTTCCCGTTGCCCATAAAGCAGGGGGACGGGATTGCCAGATGCCGTCGTGTTAACGGGACCACCAAACGCATAGGAGGGTTTGTTATCAGGTTCCTGACGCATTCGCAGACCTGAAACCTGAGGAGAGAGCATTTGCACTACACCGCCAACGGCCATTGCGGCACCAACGGAAAACATGAGGTTACTTGCTGCGATACTAACTCCCGGCATCCATATGGCAGCAGCGACCAGAGCCGTTCCGAGCAACGCCTGGAAAACTCCAGCTCTTTTACTACCCCTTAACACAGGGATTATTCTTAACTCATCACCCGGCCCCAGGAGTTCAAACTCTTCGTGCCCGATATTGCGACGATCCCGGAAAATAACAAAATCCAGTCCCTTTGCCCGAGCTTCACGCAGATAAGCATCAAAGCCGGCAATGGTGTTAGAAAGCGCCCTGAAAACTTCGCTGGCGGACGTTAGTGCACGGCGATGTGTCCTGCCAAATCGCTGAGCCATTGAGCCGCTGAGTTTGATAACTGTTTTTCTTTCCATTACATCAAATCCTTATAACGCAGAATTTTGATGGTACGGTCACGGTAATAGCCACCGTAGGGAATACGCTGGCTTAGCTGGCCATACATGTGATGCAGTAGCATGTTGCCATCAAGCAAAATCCCGGCATGGTTCGGGACGGTGGACTGAACCTGCATGATAACCATGTCACCTGGCTGAGCGGGACCGTCGTACTCACGGAAACCGCATTCCTGCCAGTTATCCATATAGAGGTTTTCACCCTGCTCCCACCAGTGGCGATCTACGCTGTAGTTGGGCAGTTCAATGCCGTGCTCGATGCGGTAATAGTCCATGATGAGAGACCAGCAGTCTGCAAACCCGAGTACAAACTGGCGCCCTGTGAGGGGACGGTCTCCGCGAGGCATGACGGTGCGAATGTCGCCCTCCGGCCACGATGCAATAATCCAGGGCAGTTCCGTGGCATCACACATCAGCATGTCGAGCTCGCTCGGCTGAGTTGTTGCCCCGTCGCCGGGATGGCTGTGGACGATCGCCACCACAGTGCCCTGCTCTTCGGCGGCCGCATAATCCTCAGGATTAAGTTCAAATTGCTCAGTCGGCGACTCAGCATTATTTTTGCAGGGGATGTATTTCTCCACCCGCCCCTTCTGAATAACCACGCCACAGCACTCCTCGGGGAAGGATGCGGCGGCATGCGCCAGAATGGCGCTAACTGTTTTCTCGCGCATGATTATCCTCTCAGAAGTGAAGCCCCAGGGAACCCGCCATAATCCAGCTGCTCATTCTCTCCGAAACGAGGTTTGCAGCCCGTTGACAGCAGTCCGGAGCAAACATCCTGTGAGGGATCGTCCACCCGGTTGCCGTCTTTATCGAACCAGCCGTTTTGCCCGGCGTAGGTGCAGCCGTTCCCGGTTTTGTACCAGCCCCGCATGCACCACGTGCACATTGGCTGAATTTGCCGGGTCGGAATAAGTTGCCCGCGCAGATCGGCTGGACTGGAAAGCTCAAACTCTACGGTTTCATCGTCCGATCCTGATTTACGGTCGATGTAATAAACCTGTTTGCGCTCCTCGTTGGGATTCGCAGTCGGGTTCCCGTCAGGAAAATTTCTTGCGTCCAGGTAGTGGGCGAAGGTGTCATGGATGATCACCTTTGCTTTAGCCATCCCCTGAAACCTTCGGCACAGCGCGCCAATCGTACCGCTGATGTTTGCCACGGTGAGAGACGGCCGTGAACTCTGGCCGTCACTGCTTACAGATATGCCGGTCAGTTCATACGGCCACGCGCCATACTCCTGCCCCTGCCACCACACCGACTTCGGCTCAAGTTTTGACTCGTCGCCGCCTGCGGCGATGATTTCCGCCTCGGTATGCGGGATTGTCTCGTTGTGAAAGCGAAGAATACCCGCACCGAACGCTGAGCCGTCTACCTCGATCAGGCGGACGCGCTTACCCGGTTCCAGTTTCTGGACATCAGATGAAATACTCATGGATGGCATGCCTGTATGAATGTGCTGCTGAGGGTGTATTTTTTGTTGCCGTGGGTAGATATCTGGAAGGATTCCGCGCGCCATAAACCTGAAGGCTCAAGCGGCGGCTTCCAGATAAATGACTTCCACCCTGCATGTCTGTTCAGAAAGTTTTTAATGGCCTGAATGTAAGCCTCGTCGCCGGTAAAGCTCACGCTCCACTGAGGTGTTACCGGGTTGATGCCGTCCCCGGCCACCTGTGTATAGCCATCGCCAAACTGCGCCTTTCGGGTACGAAAACTTGTATCAACCTGAGAGGCAACCTTTGGGAACCAGCTGAAGGTTTCGACTGCCATGGTTAAACTCCCTTGATTAATCGCCACAGAGGCGAGCCCGGCATGCTGGCCTGTTCGTTAATGACACCAGTGATGGCATCCTTAAGCTGCCTGCCTGCTGCTCCGGCAGTACCCTGACTGGATGCCTGTGGAGATCCGCCCTGAATATTGATATCGCCGAAGTTAACTGAAGGCACACCGCCAGAGACCTGCGGCATCCCCACTGCGCGAACGGCAAGATCACCATTAGGTGCCCGCGTGAGGGGCATGATTGCTTCAGGACCTGCCTCGCCGAAAATCCCTGCGCCTTTGGCAAAAGCAAACAGCTGAGGCGTCTGGAAAACGCCATTGCTGTAAGCGCTCAGGGACGGAGAGTCGTAAACGTTACCCTTCGCATTAAATGTGAAGTTCGCGCCAGCATTCTGAATAGCGGTACCGCTGCTGGCGGTTGCGGCTGACGAGGCACCAAAACTGAACAGTGATCCAATTGAGCTGACGCCATTAGCAACAGCCATGTTCACCAGAACGTTCTGAATAATCTTCAGTACGCTCACGCCCCAGTCCTTCCAGCTGTCAACGTTGCCATTGAGCATGTCGGTGATCGTGGTGACCGCGCCACCCATAGCCTGCTTCATGCCGTCAGCGGCCATGGAAGAATAATCAGTAGCTTCGTCCACCCAGTTCGCATAACCCTCAGACAGTCCCGTCATCCAGTCGTCACGCTGCGCATCAGAAGCTGCGTAATATCCCTCCTGGTCGCGCAGGCGCTCTTCGAGGTAGCGCTTATTAAGTGTCAGCCCCTGCTGATAGAACGTCTCGTCGATTTCACCAGCCTGACGCTGGCGGAGAAGATCGGTATTCTTCTGCTCAAACTCCTTACGCAGATTGAACTGCTCCTGAAGTCTTTCACGGAACCTGGTTCCCTGCCCGTATCCCAGCAGTTGCGCTTCATTGGCTGCGCGGGCGCTGGCGTTACTGTCGGCAAGGTTGGCTTCGTAATTTCGCAGTTGCTCACGTAATTTAACCTGGTCAATCAGCGTAGCATTCTGCAATACCGTCTTTTTCTGGGCTTCTGTCAGAGAAGCAAGCTCGCCCTGGCTGACCTGGTATTTAACCTTCGCCAGTTCAGTATTCTGGCCTTGCAGGGCAATCTGCTCTTTTTGCTGCTTGATAAGGCGCTTATACACATCCTCGGTTTTCTCGCCTTCGGTTTTACCGCCCTTCGCCTTAGGTTTGTTGGCCTCATTATTCCGCCATTCAGCAAGACCGTTATTAATCAACTCCTGACGGCCTGTCTGGAATTGCGGATCACTGGTTAATCCCAGGTCATCGGCTGCATAACTCAGTCGCAGGCGCTCTTTTGCTTCACCCTTCAGGCGTGACAACTCCAGATCCCGGCGGCTCTTTTCGAGGGCATCGGTTTGCTTTTTGTCGAGATCGGCCTGCGGAAGTCTGAGCGGGACGTTAGCCAGCCCCTGACGCGCCATAAGGAGTTGGTTACCCAGTCCGAGTAATCGATTAAGTTCATCGTGCTGCCCATTCATCAACAGAAGTGATTGATAAGCCCGGTTCTGATTCGCTGCCTCCTCCCGAATTAGCGTCACACGCCGATGCTCAAGACCTTCAAGAACCTGTTGGATAGAGGCAGATTTCTCCTGCATCTGGGCAAGCCTTTCCTGCTCAACAGATAACTGTTCAGTGGCTGTAGCCAGTCCACGGGTCACGGTATCCAAAGATGTCAGGTGGTTAATCATGAAACCACCGCTGGTCGTTGGACCGGGATTACTGATCACTGACTGATAACCAGCTATCTGCTCTTTCAGATTTTCTATCTTGCTCTTTTGTTCATCTATCAGCCTGTTCTGCTCATTCAATGCTGCGCGCGTTTTCTCAGCATTGTCTGAAGCTTCAGGTAAAGACATTGCCTTCGACTTTTTACTGACTTCATCAATCGTGGTGGCGTATTCCTGCGCCGAACGCCGAGCCTGCTCCTGATTCTGATACATCGCATACCAGGCTCCTGCTCCCAGCATCACCAGACCCGGCACGCCGCCAATCAGGCCAAGCGCACCACTCATCAGGCGAGTGCCGACAGATGTTACGCTATTGAGATTGCTTTGAGTCGAAACACGATTTGAGATGTTACGGTTTAAAGCAGCCTGAGCGGCAGCCAGACGCCTTTCAGCGACAGCCTGAGCGTCGGCATTTTTAGCTGCTACCAGCCCTGCCTGCGCGCGTTCAAGTGCTGTTCTGGCTCGCACCTTTTCCGTAGCTGTACCACTGGCAAGAGCGGTAGTCAGTCTGGTATGGGCCGCAGTGACTTTTGCTTCAGCCGCCGCGACCTTTTCTTGCTGAGCCGCCTGAACATCTGCACTTCTTGAACTCTGTACTGCTTGCTGAGCCCGATAAACTTCAGCCCTGGAAGCCGCAACAGCAGACTGCGCCGCTTTATCCTGTGCGACTGCAAGGGCAACCTCTGATTTCGCAGCTGAAATTAGCGCACCTGTTGCACTCGTGGCACTGGTTACAACTCCGCTTAGGTAGCGTGCCAGTCCCACGCCAACAAGCGCCCCAGCGACTGTTGTAATTGTTGACATATTGTCAGCAACGTCACTAAGCGCGCCGCTCACTGCTGATGAAGTAAAAGAATCAAGCGTCTGGGCAACATTATCCAATCCGCCAGACAACGCATCAGTAGCACCGGTTGCCTGGTTTACACCGCCCACCCAGGCCATGAATGAGTTAGTTACTTTTTGAAGGGATCCAGAAACCGTTTGTGGCATGCTGGCAAATTCGCCCTGCAATGCTCCTAACTGGCTCATTAAAGCTGGGACAACCTTATCGATCGTAAGCTGTCCCTGGTCAGCCATGCTCTTGAGGTCTTTACGGGCTACACCCATTCCCGCAGCCAGAGCGCGGATTACCCGATCACCGGCTTCGTTAACGGCATTAAATTCTTCACCACGAAGAACGCCTTGTGCGAGCGCCTGGCTGAATTGAGTGATAACAGAACTCGCTTCCTGGGTGTTAGCCCCAGAAAGTTTGAGGCCGGTAGAGACAGCTTCTGTAATTTTCAGAACTTCGTCAGAGCTATAACCGTACTCGCGCATTGAGGCTGCTGCGCGGGAAAAAAGGTTTGCGTTATCTGAAAATGCCGTGCCGGTTCTTTGGCTGATTTCCATTAACTGACGCTGTGAAGCGGCAAAATCATCAGCAGAAGATGATGCCTGTTTAAGGCGAGCGTTTACGGAGTTCCACTCATCAGCAATCTGCACAATTTTACCCGTTGCAAAAGCTGCCGTAGCTGCGGCGGCAGCCCTTCCAGCAGATGCAAATCCGGCAGTCAAATCAGAGAGCGCCCTTTCGCTCTCTCTGGCAGCAGCAGCGGCCTGCCGACCACCATTCTGCATAGTGCGGTAATAATCCTGCCCCATTCGTGAGGCGCGGGAAATTTCCGTCTGGAATGATTGCGAGTTAGCGGAAATTTTAATAATCAATTCACGTAATGTTGCCATCACATTTCTCCAGGCGAAAAAAAACCCGCCGGAGCGGGTCTGTTTTATCTATGTTTTCTTATCTACAAGATAATACCGTTTTCTCATATGAGTCGGATGTCATTGAGGGCACTCTTTCGTAGAGCACGTAACTTGTTTTCCCATTATTTTCTGTTACGTCAAGAACTACGTCATAACCCCCCATTGCCTGAGGGACGAGTATGCTTATGCCATTTTCAAGCGGCAAGGAAGTTACTGGTGTTCCATTTCCAGCCCACTTCCCAGAGACACAAGATGAGAATGAGTTAACGCTCTTATCAGATCCCCCAATGTTTACAGGCTTTGTAGCCCTAACTGAGTCTAAAGATTTACATCCAGTAACGGCGAACATAACTAATAAAATACCAACTACCTTTTTCATTTTCACACCTCCAGAAGTAAGGAGGTTATTAAAATACATAAACGTGAGCAAAGGAAATTCGAAATTCTATTTTTTGACTTTAGCATTTAATTAGTTGCCGCTGCGTTTGATAAGGCAGCCTCAAGCCCTGCAAACGGGTCCTTCGGTTCTGATTGCTCATCGCCACCCCATCGCAGGATCGCATCGTCCAGCGGTACTTTTGCCCCCTGCGAACCGTAGATGGCAGAGACGAGCTGGGCTGCCTGAATGTCGCCACGGATATCGCCAACCGGACTTTGCCTGTCGAACTCAATCCACATCAGAAGCTCGCTTGCCGTCATATTCTGCCGAAGCTCTGAGAGCGTGCGCCCCATCCGGAGCGCAAGCGACATCAGAAACTTTACGCCGGGGGTTGAGACTTTTCCCGCGCTTCGTCCGCATTGTTGATCAGGTCAAGCGCCTGTTTGAGCAGGCGTGAATGGACGGGGCCGTAGATTTCACGCACCTGCTCTTCTTCGTCTGCGCTGAATACCGGTTGCTTATCGGTGTCGCACAGGACGTCAATGAAGAGCACCACGTCAGCGCAAAGATTACGGTGTGCCTTTTCCGATACCGACACATTTTCATCGTCGGCACCCCCTTTCACCACCTCCTGCCAGCGCAGCCAGGCTTCACCTGACGGCTCACGGAGAACCACTTTGACGCCTTCCCACTCAGGAACGGCGACCGTCTTATGACGAAAACCCGACATCTTAGCCAGGGCGAGATTTTTAATATTCTTCATGCGACCTCTCAGGAGCCAGACTCGATGCTTTCAGGCTTACCTTTCAGGCGCAGGGAGAACGTTGCCGCCACTACGCCGTTGGTACCGGAAGACCAGGTGTGCTGGCGGATTTCAGCCAGGAACTTAAAGCCCTTGCCGGACGGGAAGATAACCTGGAACGCGTAGGTAGTATCGTTGTCATACGCATCACGCAAGGCGTCCTGCGCCGGATTCTTGTAGAAGTTTCCGGACAGAGAGATTTCTGACGGAGAAGGCAGGCCGTTGATGTTCTCCTGCTCGGTGGAGCAAAGCGTTGTTACGTCGATATCCTGCTTCTGACCACCGGTGAACTGAATTTCTTTGATGGTGCAACTAAGATCGAGGAAGGTTGTGGTATCCATCGTTTCTTTGGTGGCTGGCAGGGAGGAAATAAGGATCTTCGTCAGCTGCGATTTTTCATAAAGTGCAGACATAGCTGTCTCCTGGAAAAAGAAAACCCGCCATCAGGCGGGTTCGTTGGGTGAATTAATTGTCAGGGGGTAACTTTAAAATCCAGGGTGGCACGGTAGAGCCGATAATCCGGCTCGTACCCGGGGATTTTTACCACCTCTGTAGGGTTTAACGGCTCAAGCGAAGCGAGCGCCAAATCTCTCAGGGATCGTGATTCAGCGATCGAAGTGGAATACACATCGACCTGAACGGAAACCCTGCTCTCTGCCTGGCCACACAGCACGTCAGCGGAAACATCATCGACGATGGAAAAGATAATCCAGGGTGGAGAGACAGAAGGTTTCCCGTCACTACCTAATGGCGCAACATAGGGATATACCCGTCCTTCTGCCAGGGGAGAAAGCAAGGCGTAGATATTATCTTCATTCACTTGCTCAGTACCTCATCAATAGCCTGATTCATCCTGGCAATGGCGACGCTGGCGGCCTCTTCCTCGCGCGTATCGTAAGCGGGTCGCACAAACGGATGTGCAGGCATGTTCGCAGTGCCCAGCTCTACAAAGGGCCAGTAAAAGGCGTTTCTCGGGTTATTCGCCTTCATCGTGTTATCGCTGTTGCCGGTGCGCGGGTTAACGCCACGAATATGGACGCCGGAAGAAATTTCCCCGCGGCGGCGGCTTTTTTGGGTCACCACCACCACGTTTTTTTTCAGTTTCCCGGTGCGCACCGGCGCGCGGGCGATCACTTCTTCCTTAAGCACTTCGGCGCCAGCGCGCGTGGCATCACGCAGAACCTTGTTGTTTTCAGCGCGGCTAAGCGCCTCCAGATCCTTTGCGATGTCATTCAGCCCGGAAAAATCGAGGCTCGTCTCAATCATTTTTCGGCTCCCGTTTTGCAAAGAATTTCCAGGCGAGTGCCGGTCGCATTTGCTACAGGAGGACCGATGATATTTAGCACCTGACCTTTATACGGGCCGCTGAGCACTTCCAGACGCGAAGAGGCATTCAGCTCAGCCCTGAAGCGCATCCAGACGCGAATGGTTGCCTGCGCAGTTTCCGCACCGCCAGACATCTGCTCTCTGCCGCTGATCCCCTTCACCTCAGCAGGGACCGGGTTGCCACCACTCCACGATTTAACCGGCTGACCAGATGGATCGCGCGACGTCGTGAAGGTGAGAATTTTTACCCGGTGCCTGAATCGTCCAGGTTCCATCAGGAGCCCTCCTCAGGTTCAGATTTACCGCGCCAGTTGCGATGGATGAACATCATGCGTTCTGCTGCAGCGTTCTCATATAGCTGTATTTCGCTTTGCGCGGTGCGGTGTTCAAACATGTCAGCAAAGACAAGGAGAACAGCGCCCTTAACGGCTGCAGGAATATCAGCTGCAACTTTCCACGCTGGTTCATCGCACCAGCGTATGCAGTAGTCAAAAGCTGCCTGAGCGTACAGAGTGATCAGCTCGTCCCTGTCGTCTTCTTCAAATTCAATCTGCTGCTTAAACAGACGGAGGCCAATTACATCCAGAACATCTATCGCCATACGTTAAAAGGGCGGGTCACCCCGCCCCCTCCATCATGAGCCAGAAGAGAAACTGCCCTTGATGATTGCCGTCGGGCGATAGTGCGCCAGCGCCAGGCGCTCTTCACAGAGGATGGTCAGCATGTTTTTCACGAAGTTATCGCGGTCTTCACGGCTGACTTCCACGGTGGCATCCATGCGATCCCACACCTGTGAGGCCATATCAAATCCGCCCACCGTAAAGGTGCCTGCGGCCTGCGCTTTAGTCGGAACCACTGGCAGGCCCCACATGATGTTGCTGGTAAACGCCTGAGGACCACCGAAGATATAGCGGCCTTCGTTGTCTTTCAGCAGCGCGATGTTGTGCCAGTCGCGCGGGTTCAGGACGATACCGGAAGCGCTAAACTCAGACTCTGTCACCTGGTAAATAGCGTGAGCGATAATGTCAGCGCGGGTGTCGCCGGTGGCATTCAGCGAGGTGTCGTAGGCGGTTGCCACTTTGTTCAGACCTTCCAGGTTATCCCCGGTACCGTCGCCGTTCAGCAGCTGGCCTTCTTCCTTCAGCGCCAGACCGTACATGAGGCGGTTGTTGACGTATGACTGCAGCATTGGCGCATCATCCATAACCTGACGTGACGCCTGCACCCAGTGGGCGATGGTCTTCACGTTCGCGGTCTGCTTGCTGAAGGTAATATCCGATTCAGGTTTCAGCGCCTTCTCGGCCACCACATCGGCGTTATTGGTAAACACCTCTTCACGGACATATTCCAGGGAGTTACTGGAAATGCGGCCCTGCGCCAGAAGATCACGAATGGTCAGACGGCGCAGGCCCGGCATGATGATGCCTGGAACCTGCATCGGCTGGATCAGGCTACCTGCAGAATCAGAATCACTGCCCAGCGACTTGTTAAAGGTTTTCGCGTCGAAGCTGCCTTTGCTGCCGTTCCAGGACTTCTGCAGTTCTTCCGCTGCGCGTTCGGAGAAGGATTTCTTCTCACCCGGATTTTCGGCACCGGAGGCCAGTTTCTGCTCAAGATCGAAGAGGCGAGTGCCGGATTTGGTCAGTTCTTCCTGTACTTTCGCAAGGTCCGACTGCAGCTGTTTGGATACCTTACCCGTGCTTTCGATTTCAGCTTTCTGTGCATCGAAAAGCTGGGACATTTTCTGCTGGGACTCTTCGATAGCTTTTTGAATGAGAGCGAGTTCAGACATAATTAATTACCTAAGTTAGAAGGGAAAGATTTGATGCTCTGAAGCAGAGCGTTGATTTGTGCTTCGTTTCCGTCGCCCTCGGACTCGCTCCGAATCGCTGACTTAAACCGGGCTATTAACCCAACTGCCTGTGATTTGGTGAGGCCGACTGAATCCCTCAGCCAGTTCTCCACATCACGGATCGTTTCAATGCCATCGACACTTTTCATGGCTGCGATGCCAGCCTGTTCGTTGGCGGGGAAAGTGCAGACGCTGATTTCGCGCAGAGCCTGGATATTCTTAAAAACGCGTCCTGTTGGAATGATGGTGTAATCGTCTTTCGCAACGGAAAAGCCAACCGACATACCTTCAACCGTACCGTGCTGCATTGCCGCTTTCAGGTCGGCGGCGCCGCTGTGCCCTGGGGTAAGTTGACCGCGTACATACAGGCCTTTTTCGTCTTCGGCCAGGCTGTCCCATTTACCAACCGGCAGCTCCCACGTCTTGTGGTTGAAGAACATCGCCACTTTGCGGGTCTGGTTCGCCAGTGCATTTTTAAACGCCCCGGGCAGAATGATGTCGCCATCGGAATCGGTGTTATTAAAAACAGAGGCGTAGCCTTCAAAAATCCCCTGTTTACCGTCACCGGTGAATTTGATTTCTGTCTCGTCGAAGGACAGCGTTTTTACGATCTCAGGCATTACGGCCCCCATAAAAATTAAGCCCCGTGATTACGGGGCTCTTTGTTGGTTCCTAAATCGGTGATCGGCACGTATTGCGACTGGCGCATTGCCACATCGCCACCCGGCAATGGCGGGAGGTTGTCCGTTCGTCGCATCTCGTTGATGGTGCGTAGCCCTGCCTCTCCCATTGCCTTCATAAAGGCAGCGCGGGATGCCGAATCGCCCCTCAGCAGGCCGTCGAGGTTGTGCTCAGCATGAATGCGGCCGACATCCTTAGCAGGAATAAGCCACCGCTGAACGCTGTTTTCCCACCGGGAGATATAGGGCTGCAGGGTGTACTGCAGGAAGCCGAGATTCTGCTGCTCGATGCCCGATCCCCAGCTCGTTGATTTCTCGACGTCGCCGACAAGGTGAGGCGGTACGCCAAAGAATCGCGCCAGTTCACTTACCTGAAATTTTCGGGACGCCATCATTTCGGCATCCTGCGGCGTTACGCCAATTGCCGATGTGGAAAAGCCCGCTTCCAGTATCCAGAGGCGTTTTTTAACCGGACCGCCGGCGATCTCTTTGAAGTTCTCTTCGACCTGCGAGCGCTGCTGTTCAGTTAGCACTTTTTCGCCGGTTGAGAGGATTTGCGGAGACTTGGCGCCGTTGGCAAAGAAATCTCGCTGCTGGTCCTCCATCGCAACTGCCACAGCTGCCGATTTACAGGCAAAAGCAATGGGGGACAGGCCGACCAGCCCGGTAAAGCCGAAGCCTTTAAGGTGAAAAATCTCTCTCTGCGAAAAGTCGGCGTATTCGCTGTCGCGCTGATAGCGATAAACCACTTTTTTTCCGACAAGTTTCACATCCATACTGGCTGACTGAAGCGGGAGAAGGCTGATCACGTCACCCGCGCTATTGCGATCAATCAGTGCATACGCGTTACCGAAGAAACAGAGCTGCATCGTCATGGCCTCCCTGAATTCCTGGGCGGTCATGTACTGATTCGGCGAGTAGCGCAGCAGTCGCGCCAGCGGATTGCTCAAATCCACTTTTTTACGGTTGTCATTCTGGTCGGTTTCAAAAACGTCAAGCGGGAGGCATGAGGTGAGCGTTGAAATCAGGCTCACGCAGCGCCACACCGTCGAAATTTGCAGTATCCGTTCATCGTTAATGGATGAATCGCCCAGGTGTCCGTGGGCCGAAACGGGCCCCGTTTGTGAGCCCTGATTTGGGGTGACTAAACGCCCGCCGACAAACCAGGACTGCAGCCTTGCCCACCAGCCGTTATTGGTTCGCAGGTCAATCGTGTATTTAGGTTCTTCCATCACATGCTCAGCGGTCGGAAAATGAAGTCGTCGAAGTCACCACCCTGTTCGGTAACTTCCCCATTAGCAGCACCAACGGACATTGTCATTGCGACCATGCCATCAATACGGCCCGTTGCTTTGGATTTATCGAGCTTGCGGTTACCAGCAGCATCTTTCACCACCACCGCATTCACAGCACACATCGTTAATACGGGGTGCATGCCATGCCTCACACGCCCGTTAAGCATCAGAGACTCCAGCGTGTCTACAGCTGGCCCCATATCCTTAAAGCCCTGACCGAACTCGACCAGCGGGAGGCTCAGCCCAATGGCATCGGCATCCTTCCTGAACTGGTCAATACGCCAGCGGTCAAAAGCCATCGACGTAAGGTCGAAATCACCGATAATTTCAGCGATATCCGCAACGACGAATGAGTAATCCACCGAAGCGCCTGGCGTGGTGCGCAGCAGCCCCTCTCTTACCCAAACGTCATAGGGTGCGCGGTCCGTTTTGGTTCGCTCTTCAAGGGTTTTTTGCGGTGTCCAGAAGAAGGGGAAAACATCCCAAACACCATCATCTGCTTCACCAGCGATAACCAGCGCCGTTAAGTCGTTCCTGGCTGACAGATCCAGCCCCGCGTACCACTTCCTCGGCGTGTTAATCGGCATCTCTCCGCAAAGCTCCCACACGCTGCGGGAGATAAACGGCGATACGGTAGACACGCGCTGATTGAGGTTGAGGTTTCGGAAGGTGTTTTCGAAGCTTGGCATTCGGCCAGCTTTCTCAGCCTGGCGCGCCATGTCTTTTTCTGACCTGAATGTTCCCAGTGCCGGGTTCGCAGCCAGCCAGGACTCGCGTTTACTGATATCAGCGTCTTTTGGCGTTTCATAAACGTGGCACACGATGTGCGGATCTTTCGATTTGACCGCATCATCAATCCAGATGCTCAGCAGGTCAGCATCGTTTGCTGCCTGCGTACTGATAACAATCAGCAGCGGGTTTTCATGCGCCCCCTGCGCGGTAGTTATTGCATCGATAAAATCATCCTGCGGCCCCCTGACCTGCCCGGTTTCATCGAGAATGGCCAGAATGGGGGAAAGGCCGTGCGTCGTCTTGCCTTCTGCGGATAAAGCCTTGTATTCGACGTTACACGGCAGGCCGATCAGCTTTTTACCGCTCGGCGTAATGTGCACAATCTCCTGCAACTTAGGGTTCAGGTTGACCATCTTCACCGCGAGGTTAAAAACGATGGCAGCCTGTTCCCGGCTAAGTGCACCGCTGACAATCTGTGTGTTCTGGACCGCTTCAGGCCCCACCAGGTGAGCCAGCAGGATTCCAGCGATTAAGCCTGTTTTACCGTTTTTTCGGGCGATGCTGAGGATCGCCATATCCGTTCCGGCTGGATTGTCGTAAACCGCCAGGATGAAATCTTTCTGAAAGGGGTCCAGCCTCATTGGCTGGCCGATAAGCTTGCCTTCCGGCACGATGCAAAAGCGCTCAATGAACGCTATTACACGCTCACCTCGCGTCATAGTCTTTTATCCGTGCTTGGGAAAGGCGATCAGGTTATCGTCCTGGTCCTGATGCTCGGTTTTGGTATTTCGTGCATCACGATCATTCTGATTGCGTTTCTTCTGGTCGCGGCTTTCGCCGTTGGTTGCGTGGGAATGGATCTGGAGGTCACGGCGCTGGGCCAGAATAGTTCGCTGCAGCTCAACAATTTGCTTGCGGAGGTCTTTGATAAGCCCTTCTTCGCGGCCCTCTCCGCGTGTTCGCTCTTCTTTGCGTAAATCCTTACGCAAAACCGTGATATAGAGCTGGTTATTTGCCAGTTCTACAGCGGCCAGAAGGTCGGCCGGCGTCCAGCTGTCCAGAGCTTTCGATCTGATATTGTCATGCCAGAATGGTTCGGCTTTTTTTTCCAAACCTGCATGGGACGGAGGATCGATGGTGTCCACTGCTGCATTTTTCATGGCCTGAACCGCTGCCGCCGAACTGTCGGAACGGGTTCGTTTATCTGCCATATGTCAACACCTTAAAACTAAAAAAATCGGGTTAGCGTTAAAATCAAACTTTGGCGGCGGTCATTTGGGGCAAAGGTTTTGAAGATTTGATCCCCCCCCCCTGCCCCGATGCGATTCGTTCTCATTTGATTTCATTGCATATGAAATGATTTCACTCATTCATTATCCGCTTCACTTCATCATTCCAGGACGTCTGTTTATCAACCTGTTCGAATTTCTCGCCGCCTTTCCCGTACTCTGACCACACATGCCCTGAGACGGTCAGTGTCGGTACGTTCTCGCCTACGGTGTGGGATAACTGGATAGACGTTACGTGCTTCATCTCCACGCCATCAATCGCCAGCTGAACAAACTTACCGTCTCGGTATTCAATGATGAGGTCTTTCATTACGTGCTCCAGTGAGACGCAGGATCGAGCGGGTAGCCGTTGGCATCACAGCCTATTACCGCGCCGCTCTTCTCCATTCTCTGTTTCGTTGAGTCATGATGCGCTTTGCACAGTGGCTGCCAGTTCTCTTTACTCCAGAACAGGAGCTGTGCTTTCGATATGGCCAGCGGGTTACCTGACTTAAGCGCATCTTTGAGTTTGTGGGGCACGATATGGTCAACCACCGTTGCTGGGGTTATGCGCCCCTGCTGCTCGCACATCACACATAGTGGGTGCTGCTGCAGGAAACGCAGACGGGCCTTATCCCATCGGCTGCCATATACGCGGGGCTCTTTGTTCATGCCAGTCTCCATGCGCGCCGGCGTTCCGTCCTCGGCTCGTTGTCAGGGTGACGCTCAACCGTCGGTAGGTCAGCGTGATCCACCAGCGAGTAACACGGATAAATCACCCGGCCACCGAATGCCTCACCGACGGCGTAATCAGCTGCCAGCGTTTTATTCCATGCGTTAAGCATGCGCGCCAGCCTGTCCTGAGGAGGGCTATAACATACGCCGTGAATCAGCTTGCTTAATACGATGTGGTCACCACAGACGCGATCCGCATCCACCAGCATTCCGGCAATCTCTTTCTGATACTGCGGCGGTCTGCCGGTACCGAGATAAAAGCTCAGCATGTCGTCAGGAAAGCGCGTCAGCCAGTGCGTTACCTTCTCGGTGAAGCCCTGCACAGGAAGCGCGTCGTCTTCCAACACTACTACCCGGCAAGGTTGCCCAGCAGCCCATTCGATAGCGCGACGATGATTCCAGTTCGCGCCGCGGTTACCGTCATCAATAAGCAGATGAGCATCTAGCAGCGCGGCAAGTCGTTGCGCATGACCTATGCGAGAGTGATGGCCAACCACAACGAACTTCACTTGTGTTTCCACCATGCGGCCTCCTTACCGATACCATTAGTTTTGAAAACGGTATGTACCAGAGGGCCGGTGACCAGCCTGTCAGCGAATGACTGCGCGACAATACCGAACGCCAGCATGTCACCCACCGCGGCGCCAGCCTGTTCTTTCTTCCAGAAATGATAACTCTCGATCCGGTAGTAAAGACGGATGATGCCGTGAGCGAACGCCATTACATCAGCGCGGGTGCCACCCAGCAGACCAGCGTTAAGCATCACATCGCCGCGGTGCGCTTCAAGGAACTCCTGATAGATACGCTCAGGATGATTCTGTTTCGCCCAGGTGTCGGCGTAAGTCTTCGGTTCGGAACCGACGTAAACAGTACCGGGCTGCATTTCTTCCCACGGTGCGCGGAGCATTTCGACATCGGTACCATCGGTACACCAGACGAACCGGTATTCAGGGTGATCGCGCAGGTGCTGCCAGGTATGCAGCCAGCGCCGGAAGTAGACATTCATCTTCACGTCAGGAACGCGGTAAAGCTCAACGTCTGCCGGTGCCGTCTGTAGTTCATCCACCAGCGCGATACGGCCACAATGTCGAAGCGAGGCCGCCCACCCGCTCAACATGTCAGGTGAGGCTACCATTCTCGTACCGCGCTGAGGGTCGGGCTGGCTGGTCAGTAGCGTAGTGATAACCACGTCACGCTGACGCTGGTACTCCACATAACCGGTAAACCCGGTATCACGCCGTTGGTTGTGGATTTTTACGTTACGTTCCACCAGCGCCTGCCTGTCTGGTTTCGGTACCGAACGCTCCACTGCCTCATGCTCATCGAGAGAATGAATCAGCTTTTCTGAACCGACGACATCAGCGTAAGCCCACGTCGTGAGGCCAGCATTATGAATACGCAGGGCGAGGTCACTGTGTTCGTACATGCCGCGACCGTAAACCGGATCGAAACCGCCAACCTTCTCGATAGCGCTGCGGTGGTAATACAGCATCACGCCGCGCTGCCCGGTGTAAGCGATGTGCTTATCATCCCGGTACAGGACCGCCATATCCTTCAGCTTATTCGTCCCTGCCAGATCGAGAAACTGGTAAGCCAGGTGCGGTTCGGGTGATTCGATGTATGGAAGGTGCCAGTTATCAGCGATGGGCCAGGCGTCATCGTCCCACAGGAAAAGATGCTCACACCCTGCATCCATCAAGGCTGAAAGGCTGGCGTTCTTCGAAGCTACAATGCCGAGTGATGTTTCATTGCGACTCAGTTGCACGCAGTCGGGCACTACCGCTGCAGGTTTTGAACCATCATCAACAACCACCACAAGCGCACCGGTTGGCAGATGTTTCATATGCTGTTCAAGCGCTCGCTTCAGAACGTCAGCGCGCTGGTGTGTCGTTATCGCAATGCCGATCCGGGATGAAACGACGCTGGCGGGAGCGTATGGGACACCATCAATAGTGACCTGCATAAAACCTCCCGTCAGATTCCAGGCGACCGTGTATTCCAGAGGATGCCGCCTGGCTTGAGCGCATTGCGAAGAGCATCGTTCACCGCTTCGTGCATCGCCTGTTGCAAGCCAACTACTGAAGCTGTTTGCGCATCAATCTTTGCCTGGAGGGCTGCGAACAAATCGCTTTCACGTACAGCATCAATGATGGCCTGCGTCATTTCATCGCCAAGCTTAATCTTCATCTTCCTGGTTGATACCACAGCGTTTCCAATGATGGATGAAGCGGCTTCATGTACCTTAAAGCGATCGGCCTTAAACGTTACCTGCTGCTTTCCTTCTTCAACTCCGAGGGTCATGCCAGCTTCGTGCGGCTTGCCTTTGCCGGCGACGTTTAATTTAACGCTATAGCTCTTAGACAATACGGCATCGTCGATCTTCGCATCGGTAACGAACATCTCGCCGTTATTAATAATCAGCACCCCGTTCTTTTCGAAAGTCCAGCCATCTTTCAGGACTTTGAATGCATCGCTGTTACGGATTTTGTCATCCAGTTCGTCAACAGCCTGTTGTGCGCCTGATGTGTCCAGCTCAACACGAAGCTTCATTGTGCGTACCAATGGTGCGCATGAGTCATCAGGTACAGATGGTCCTTTATCATCCACTAGCGCTTGCGGACGCTTATTTACCGTGACAGAGGAGGGAAAGTACTCTGGGATACCATTCACCTCACGGCGTGCGCCCCACGCATCATATTTTGCCGTGCCAGCCGCGCTTTGTAGTTCGATTCCTTCATCGGTTTCGATAACGTGAAGGCTACGCATTGCATCTTTTAGGCTTAAAGTTTTTTTCATGTTTACTACCCTTTTAGACGTGAGCCTGTCGCACGGCAAGGCCGCCGAAAGTTAACGGTTTGCCCAGGCTCACAGCTGAAAGACTTTCTTTGATG
>OKPS01000211.1_pt1 | contig 18490 bp, 15 predicted proteins | sample 1614261 | NCBI WGS metagenome assembly OKPS01 (sample SAMN04436919, study PRJEB24849) | human gut metagenome | biome: human gut; feature: NICU; material: stool | host: Homo sapiens | place: USA: Saint Louis, MO | collected 2012-05-11
CTCGGCCTTGACGCATCATGGTCGGGCTGAGACCTGGTGAGCACCTCCAAAGCGGTTTCCTTGGCGCCCTCACGAACGGCTTCCGACAGATCCGCGATGTCGCCTCGCGACCGGTGGTTGCGAGTGAGGATCGTGACAGGCAGACGTGTATCGAGGGTGCCGGCTGACGACACAATGTCTGCCAGAACACTTCCGGCGTCCACCGAGACGAGCTGGCCCGGGTCTCCCACCAGGATGAGGCGAGTCCCGGTCCCAATAGCGGCGAGGAGGCTGGCCGCCAGTGGGAGGGAGAGCATGGACGCCTCGTCGACGACGACCACTCCGAAGGGAAGCTGGTGCTGCTCGTCGTAGCCAAAGGATGTCCCTGGCCCCTGCCACTTCAAGAGGGAATGGACGGTCGTGGCATCAGCGACGATGGGGCTGAGATCGTCAGGCATGCGCTCTGATACCTCTGACACCGAGTCGCGAAGTCGGGCCGCTGCTTTGCCGCTGGGGGCCGCGAGGGCAATGGCACCGAGGTGAGGATCCGCCTTCTGAAGTGATGCCAGGAGGGTGCACACTGTCGTCGTCTTGCCTGTTCCAGGTCCACCAGCAAGAACACTGATCCTGTGAGTGATGGCGGCAACAGCAGCCTGGGCCTGAGCCGGATCCAACGTGATTCCGGAGGATGCAAGAGCAGCGCTGACCTCTGACACGATCTGCTCGGCGGGCACGGGTCCCTGGCTGGGGGGGTCTGCGGCGAGTGAGGCCAAATCGCGAGCGACATCGTGCTCAGCCTGCCAGTACTTCTCAAGGTAGAGCAGGCCATCGTCCAAGCGAGCCGGCAATTGGTTGAGTGGATCACCACGGCCCGCGATGATGGGGCTCTCCGCAAGGGCAGACAGCCATTCTCTCGGTTCGGGCCATTCCAAGTCGTCAAAGAGCGCAGCCTGCTCGCTGTCGTTGATGTCCGGGATGGCTGGGTCGAGAACCTGACGTCGGATGGACTCGGCGATCTCGTGGGGGTCCCAGAACACCGACCCTCGACGCAGCTCACGACACGACAACGCAATGGCCAAACTGACGTCAGCGTTGTGCTCCTCGCCGATACGGCACACCAGGTTGGCAAGGTGGATGTCGCTTGGTTCGAGAACACCGGCGCGGGCGAAGGGCTCCAACCTGGTTCCGGCTCCGACCGGTACGAGTTCAGGCATGGTGACCTCCCAAACACTCGCTGATGGCCTCGACGAGTTCCGGCTTTGGATGCCAGGTGAACACTCCCTGCGGCATCCCCATCTCCGGAGCTGGGCGACCGGCCATCCCTCGAACGAAGAGATACCCAATCGGACCGAGGTGACGGGCAGGGTCGTACCCGGTAAGGCTCGCCGAGAGGAAACGATGCAGGGCAGCCGAATACAACAGTCCCTGAAGGGGATAGTGAGAGCTGAACATCATGGCGCGCATGGTGTCGGTGTCGTACATGTCGGCCCGAAGTTTCCGAGCGCCGGGAACCCGATTCGTCTTGTAGTCGACCACGAGGTGGCGTCCATCCGGTCGTCTCAGGACGGCATCAATCGAACCGGTGAGGAACCCTCGCAGAGTCTGGTCACTGTTGGGTATGTGGGCCAGGGCGTCCCCATAACCATTGATCGGATCGTCAGATGGCACCAAACCTGGATCCCTGAGCAGAGCTGCCAGATCGGCCATCGTCGCTGCCAGACCAGATTGGGACATCGCCAACTCGAAGTTCATCTCCGCGAGTCGGTCGTCGGGGGAGAAGCTCGACAAGGACATGCCCGGCGCCAGGTCGCCAAGATCAGTCCGCAGAACCTGTTCCAAGCCGTTGGCAAGATCTGTTGCAGGGACGTCCGGCAATGGCGTGGTGCGCAGAGTTCTGCGGGTGATCGCGAGGACCTCGTTGAACAAATCCGCAGAACCGGTGTCGACGTATTCAAGGACTGTGTGTACCAGGGTGCCGAAGGAGGTGCCGCCTGGGAGTCCGCAGAGGCCTGGTGCAGTGGTGTCGGGGGACTCGTCGTCCTCAGGTTCGTCAGTCAAAGTGGTCGGCAGAGGAGCGAGGACGGAGCCATGAAGCTCGGCAGTCAATCCCGAGTACGAGGTTCGGACGAAGTCGAGGTCGAGGGGTCGTGTCAGAGAACGAGGAGCCGCAATGCTCCGATGCTCGGCGTCCGATGCTCGAGTGAGCTGTTTCTGATTTGCGGGTGCAATGGCTGTCGTGACTGGCCCTGAGTTGAGCCAGGGGAGGGTACCGGGATCAGTTCCGGCCCTGCCAAGGCTGAGTTCGCCAGTGGAACGGTCCATCTCGACCAGACGTTGGAAGGCCGACCATCGATTGCGTCGTGAGCATGGAGACCACCACAACCGAACGGCTGATCGAGCTCGGGTGAGAGCGACGTAGAGAAGTCGCAGATTCTCGCCACGCTCATCCTCCTCGTGGTTCTCAATCGCCATGGTGCGATCAATCCCCTGGGAGGAAATGTCGAGTACTCGGCGCTGCCCGTCATGCCAGACAACCGGCCCGCTGATGTTCTTTCTCGGCGCCCATCCATTGGCGATGTCAGGCAGCAGGACGACGGGGAACCCCAACCCCTTCGCCTCATGAATGGTCATGACGTTGACGGCCTGATGGTCGCTGTCGAGACGACGGGGGTCATCGTCACCAGCTCGTCGTTGCTGATCGCGTATCCATCCGGCAGTTGCCATCGGCGTCAATCTGGCCTCGGCAGCCGCGGTGTGGGCCTTTTGAGCGACCTGGCGGAGGTCGGTGACGTATCGCTCGCCCCCGCTCATGCTGACTAGACGATCCAACACCCCTGGTCGGTGGAGGGCCGCTTCGACGGTGCCCCACACTCCGATGCTGGGCCACACGCTCGCCCAACGGGCCACGTCGATGGCGAGGTCGGAACGCACCCTTGAATCCGATGCCGCGAGGTCAGCAGGGGTTGCACCAATGAGGTCAGACAGGCACAACCGGGTGCGCAGCCTCTCGTCAGTGTTGTCGAGAGCTTCCAGGAGAATGACGAGATCCTCGGCGGCCTGGGAAGACCACACCGGTGATGCTCCGGAGAAGACAGCGGGCTGATTGGCCCGTGACAAGGCAGCAGCGATCTCCGCACCTCTCCTGCGCGTCCTGACGAGGATGGCGATGTCGTTGGGGCGAAGTGGCCTGTCCTGCTCATCCTCGTCATGGATGATCGTGCCGCCTTCCAGCATCATGATGACTTGATTGACGAGATCCTCGGTGACGAGGCGATCCGAGGTCGTGGCATCCAGTTGCCCGTCGAGAGGGGCTTGGAGACAACGGATTTGGAATGGTTGTGACCAGCTGTACCGGTGAGTCTGCGAGGTCCCAGTGCCGATTCGTGACGTCGGGTGACGAGCGGTGACCGATTCCATGGCGATCCCGCGTCCTAGCTGTGCGTTGCCGAAAAGGGTACTGATCGCCTCGACGATGGGCTTGTCCGCCCGGTAGTTGACGTCGAGATGGAGGACGTGCTCAGCGGAATTCGCGGCGTCCTGATAGGCGTAGATGTCGGCGCCGCGAAATGCATAGATGGACTGTTTGGGATCTCCGATGAGCCACAAGTTGCTGTGTCCGTGAAATGACCGGTGCAAGATTTCCCACTGGAGAGGATCTGTGTCCTGGAACTCATCAATCATGACCAGGGAGAAGCGCCGTGCCAACGTCGCACATGCCATCGGGCCACGTACCGGATTTCGCAGTGCTCCGACAAGATCTCCGATGAGGTCGTCAAAGGTATGTATTGCTCGCTTTCGCGAGCGCTTTCGTACCTCGTCACGCACGGACATGGCCCAGCCAACATCGGGCGACATGGCTTCCACATCTGTCGCGATCGGCACCTCGCCATACCTGACGGCAACGTCCCTGGACAGATCCCGCTTGTCAAGGACAGAAGGAGGTCGGTCAGCATCGAGATGTCGAGCCAGATAAAAGTCGTCAGACACCTCGTTGGCCACTGGAGTGAGGTCGGCCATCAGGACTGACGACGGGTCGTGGTCTGACAGGACTCCCAACTCGGCGAGCATTCGGGAGGCGAACTCGTGGGTGGTCGTGATGACGGCCCGGTCGAAGGAGTCGAGGGCCGCCTCCACACGTTTCAACCCTTCTGCGCCGAGGCTCATCACGGAGTCATCGCAGGCGTCTGCAGACTTCCGGCGACCCGCGAGCAGGGATGCGGTGCTGACAAGGCGTTCATACACTCGGCCACGCAGCTCCCGAGCTGCCGATCGGTTGAAGGTGACCAGGAGGAGATTCTCGATGTTCACCATTCCGGTAGCGATCGCTTTGGCGCACACCGCCGAGATCGTCCAGGTTTTCCCAGTTCCCGCGCTCGCAGCCAACAGGACCGTTCCCTGAGGTAGCGGATCAACGATGTTGAATGAGGCCTTCGTCGTCATGCCATACTCCCGGGATGAGCGAATCGAGCCATCGAAGGTGGTGAGAATCCAGTACCTTGCGATGCCCGAATGATGGGGTCGAACAACCACCCGGAAAGCTCCTCAAGAGTGGTGCCGAGTTCATGACAGCGGGTGATCAGCTCGGTGACGTCAGTGCCCAGGAATGCTGCCCAGTTTGGATCACGCTCCCGGGACCACTGCACTTGCAGTGCACTGGCGCCGGTGCGGTAGTCATTGCGAGCCATGGGAGACAGGCCTACCAGGGCATGGGCTAGTTTGACGGGTAGGGGGATGAACTGCTGGTTGCTCCACCATGCCAGACGTGCCAGACCGGCGAGAACCCCGCGTGCGTGTTCGGGGTCCGGAGCCACCATCCTTCGAACCCCGTCGCTCGAGACCAGAGTCCCGAACCATCCGACCTCGTCAGTGGCAATGGCGACCGCGAGGAGGTCAACCCACAGATCAAGTATTGGCCTGGCATTCGCACGTGTCGCGACAGCATGAACGATCTGATTGTTCCTCACGCCGACACGGCCTCGCAGTGAGACCACATGCATCGGATCAACGATGAGACCATCAGGCCACGTCAATGGCGGGTTGTCACCGTCAATGAGATCAAGGTTGATTTCTATGAATCGTTCATCGTGACCACCACGAAGTTCCTTGGCCGTCTGCGAAATACGCATCGCATCGTCTGCCAAGGAACTGACGATTCGCTGCCCCAAGCGGCCTGGGGGAGTTGACCCGCGCAAACGCTCGGCGTTGATGGCATCTTCTGGGTTCGAACCATGTTCGAGGTCCGCGAGTATCCGAGAACGGATCCAGTACTTGTCCAACGATGTCGGGGCAAGGGGGAGGTCGACTGGCAACTCCGTGTTTCTCTCGTTGGCTGGCGCACCTGCCCGTGCCCGGAGCAATGTCCGAGCGGGGTGAGACAGCGCCAGGGTGAGATCGGTTGGCGACATCCGTGATTCGGGAAGCTCCGTCACCGGTGGTAGGACAACGCGTTCACGACGTCGCTGCGAACCAGGCTGGCATCGTGCCGCGTGGGCTGCGGTGTGATCGAAACCGCGCCACCATACACCGTTTCCATCGCAGAACTCATCAGGCGAGAAGGGCTGCAAACCGTGATCGACGGAGCGGGCAGTGACGGACCTCATCTCCAGTGACTGCGTGAGGGTCGTTGTGAATGGGCCAGGCAGGACGGCCAGGTTGGTCACAGCGTTTCGAGCCTGTCGCACGACGATGAGGCGGCTCCTTGCCGACAGAGCAACGTCAAGTAGGTCCTGGCGTGCTCTCGCAGTCGGGTCAAGGCAGTCATCGCGCAACCCTTGAAGCTGGTCGGTCCGAATGACGTCTTGATCAGGGTCAACGACGATGACGACTTGATGATCAATGGGAGAAAGGTCCCCGGGACGACAAACGTGAAGCGAACCGTCGAACCATGTGTGACGACCGTGATGTGTGCGCGACAACCAGATCAGAAGATCAATGATCTCCTGGCGATCGAAAAGTCGATTCTCGGCAGCCACGTCAAGACCGGTCAGAAGGGAGAGGGTGTCAAGGACCGATCGCGGAGCATCGCTGGGCGCGGCGGTGAGGTTGTCGACGATGTCGCTGATGCGAGTCAACCACGTGGTGATTGGCGCGGGTGCCTCGGTGTCCAGAAACGCCTTGCGTAATCGCGATACCAGTTCGGCCAGCTTCCCGACCACTGGGATCGTGGTGGAACCGACGTCAGTAATGGGTGTGACGGTACCGAGGTGGGTGGGAGGAGCCGACGACATCGCGATGGCGAGCACCATGCGCTCGATTCCGGCCAACCAAGTCGACTGCCTGATGCGACCCAGCCCGGCAACCTCACGAGCCGCTGGATCAATTCCCCATCGGATGTCGGCCTGGCTCACCAGCCGTTCAATGGTTTCCTGGTCATCGTCGGAGAATCCGAAACGTGCCCTCACAGCCGGCATAGCGCACAGATTGAGGAGATCTTGCCCAGTCGCGCGAGAAGACGCCAGACCAAGGACGGTTGTGACGGCTTCGGTCACCGGATTGACGCGATCCTGGGGAGGGGGAGTCGTGAACCGGATTTGGTTGGCCGGATGACTGACATCCGCCATGGTGCTTGCGGACAACAGGTGCGCGGTATCCTGACGCCCCGAACAGACGATGACGACGTCCCTTGGCTGAACCGTCTCGTCGTCGGCAAGAACTGCGCAGACGATGTCGCGGATGACCTCTGCCTGACGGTCCGGCCCATGGCAGTTGTGGATCTCGACGGGGGCTAACTCGTCGCCTGGAGCGCCCGGGGCTTCACTCGTCGCCGGAAGCAATGATGCGGTCCACCTCGTGGTCGTCGTGGTGCGCAGGCGGTCGAAGGTGCGCCACGGATCGTCATGTCCAATGGCGTGGTCGAGGTGGACGATCGTGATGGTGCGTGATGCTGCTAGTGCTTCGGCCAGCTCGACGTCATGATGGGGCAGAGCCGTCGATGAGAACCACACGATGGGTGCACCGGAGGAGGTTTCTTGGCCTCGCAGTGCGTTGACCAACATCTCGTGTCTGGTCACCGGATCGGCAACGGAGCAGGAATCGGCGAGCAGGGCACGCCAGAGTGGGGCCCACCAGGATCGGGCGGGATCCAGGGGGGCACCAGCGAGATCGACGTCATGTCCATCGTCGCGTCCAGGGCCGTGGCCTTGTGCCCAGGTTCGCAACACCTCGTGGGAGTCTCGGGCGAGCGCCGTCAAGGCTTCTGCGGCTTGTCGGGCTGTCGTCCATGATGCACGTGGAATGCCTTGTCGAAGGCTGGCATCGACATGAGCGGAGACGATCTCGAAACCTGGGGAATCAGTCTCGATGATGCGCGCAATGCGTAACGCCAACGGCCCAGGGCGCCACGGATCCTCGTCGCGCCCAATCCCGAGGAGCTGTTCTTCGAGGTGGGTTCGAAGACCGTGGGGCGTGGTCGACTGGATGCCAGCGGCAATGCCATGGCGGCGGGCAAGGGATTGCAGCAGAGCGCGGGAATGGGCGGTGCTGGGTGCTACGAGCAGCGGACGGACGAAAGGGTCCTCAGTGGGTTGCGCAAGGGCCGTCGTCACAGCTTCTCGGACCTGGTGCCAGGTACGAACCACCTTCACCACACCTGCCATCGGGGCACCTCCTCGTGACGACTCGGCCTTGTCCTGAAATGTTGGAGACCGAACTGGTGAGTCAGTCTAGGGCTGCTGTCGGACAGGTTTCGGTGCAGTCGGTGGCACAGGAGCGGAACATCGCGGCGGAACATGCCGTCGCGGAGCTGTCGGTGCGTGCCCCTATGGTGATCGCCGTGAGAACCCAGTCGGCAGATGCGATCCTGGCAGCACTGGATCCTGAGCAGGTCAAGGTTGCTAAGACCTTCGACGTTCCGGTGTGTGTCATCGCTGGTGCCGGAACGGGAAAGACTCGCGCTGTCACCCATCGCATCGCCTACGGAGCCGCGACAGGGAAGCTCGACCCGCGCCGGACCCTTGCGGTGACCTTCACCACCAAGGCCGCCGGCACGATGAAGGGACGACTCGCTGATCTCGGCGTGGTGGGGGTTCAGGCTCGCACCATTCATTCGGCCGCCCTGCGCCAGATCAAGTTCTTCTGGCCGCGCGCCTACAACTGTGAGTTGCCACCGGTGAGTGATTCCAGGTTCTCCATGGTCGCCGAGGCAGCCCGACGCATTGGTCTGGGAAATGACAAGGCACTGGTACGGGACCTGTCCGCCGAGATTTCCTGGGCGAAGGTCTCGAATGTCCCCAACGAACAATATGCAGCCTTGGCGCGAACGGAAGGACGAGTCGTGGCCGGGGTTTCGGCCACCGATGTCGGTAGGGTCCTGGCTGGATACGAAGCGGTCAAACGGGAACGTTGCGTCATTGATCTGGATGACATCCTGCTGTGTGCCGTCGGAATGATGGTCCAGCACCGGGACATCACGGAGGAAATCCGCTCCCGCTATCAGCACTTCGTCGTCGACGAGTATCAGGATGTTTCTCCTCTCCAGCACCGATTGCTCGAGCTGTGGTTCGGCGACCGCAATGATGTGTGCGTTGTCGGGGATCCCCACCAGGCCATTCACTCCTACGCTGGTGCACGTGCTGACTACCTGATGAATTTCGTGGCAGATCATCCGGGTGCGAAACGTATCGACCTGGTCCGGAACTATCGTTCGACCCCGGAGATCATCCGGCTGGCCAATGAGGTTCTCGTCAACCGTATGACCCCGGACGAAGCTCCCGAGCACGGCAGGGGGGTGACCTTGGTTTCTCGTGGCCGGTCGGGTTCCGAACCGGTCTACCAAGCGCTCGGTGACGACTCCTCCGAGGCTTCGGCGATCGCGATGTGGGTGGAATCCCGTCATTCCGCGGGGATTCCGTGGTCTGAGATTGCCGTTTTGTACCGGATCAATTCTCAGGCATCCCACCTTGAGGCGGCGTTCGCCGAGCGGTCCATCCCATACCTGGTCAAGGGATCCGAGCGGTTCTACGAGAGGCGGGAGGTGCGTCGCACTCTCGATGCTCTCGTTCGGATCGTCGCCGATGAACCCGGGGCCGACGCCCTGCCCGCTTTCGATCGCCTTCTTGTTTCGCAAGGGTGGACGACCGCTGCTCCTCAGGGAGAGGGGGAGGTGAGGCAGCGGTGGGAATCGCTGCAGGCACTCCGTGACTTGGCGGCCTCGGCTGTCGAGGAGGGGACGGCAACTCTGGCGGATTTGGCCACTGTGTTCTCCCGGCGAGCTGCCACCCAGGAGGCCCCTGTCGGAGACGGCGTCACCCTTGCGACATTGCACGCGTCGAAGGGTCTTGAATGGGATGTTGTTGCCCTGTACGGGATGAGCGACGCCATGGTGCCGTTCATCATGGCTGAAACTCCCGTCGAGATTGCCTCGGAACGACGTCTGCTCCATGTCGGAGTCACGAGGGCTCGTCGAGACCTGTGGGTTTCGTATTCCTGGTCGGGTTCGGACCGAGACCGTCAGGGTATCTCGCGCTTCCTGCGGGGATTGCCCGGGACCGGAAATGCGTCGACCAAACCCCCACGCCACCGCAAACGTCGCGCCACCGTTGCAGTGTGCTCGGTCTGTGGAGAGGCGTTGACGGCTGCCCGGGATCGCAAACTTGGCCACCACATTGCTTGCGAGGTCGGGGTTGACCCGACACTGGTCGAGCGGTTGCGCGAATGGCGCAGCAAACGAGCGGAGTCGGATCGTGTGCCCGCCTTCGTCATTCTCACCGATGCCACTCTGCTCAGCGTGGCCGAGAAGCGGCCAGATTCGGTGGAGGGACTGCTGCAGGTGCCTGGTATCGGCCGACGCAAGGCCGATCATTACGCAGCTGATCTCATCAAGGTATTGCACGACGCCTCCTGAGGCGGCCAGCAGTGACAACCGGGCTGGGCCGGCACGACGAGACTGCGTTCTCCGGCGTTCGTACGTACCTGGACGGACTTCGCGCGATAGACGTCTGAGTCATCGCGAAGAGCGCCAGCTGTGGCTTCGATCTGGTTCACCAGCCACGCAGTGACGGCCGGATCGTGGCTGTCTCCCGTCGTCGTACGGGCCATCGTCACCCAGTCGGGGTCGTGCGCAGCCAGTGCCATGTCTGCGCAGTGTTGGCATCCGGGGTGGTGATCGTTGATCGGTCCGAGAACACCCCAGCGATGGCGTCCCCAGGCAATGACCGACGGGACGCCGGCTCGATGGCACTGTTCGGCGATGTCACGTCCCCCGAGCAGGGTCCTTGGACAGATCACGACGACGTGAACCACGGGGCAGGACGCCCCGGACACACACCGAAGGTCACGGAAGCTCCCGGGCTGCCGGCCACGCATCCACGTCGTCACCTCGATACGTCGTGCCTCCAGACCGCGGACGATGTCTTGGGAGACGCCGTCATCACTGACAACGGCTACCCGTAGGCCGGTCGGCATCGTCACCATTCCGGACTCGTGAAGGCGACTTGCGACGTCTGCAGGAACATCGACGTGTCCGTCATAGCTTGCTCGCACGCCTCGCAGCCGAAATGATCGACCGTCTGGAGCAAGCAGACGCAATCCGCCCGGTACGGGCGTCCAGGGACAATCAAGTTCAACACGCATGCCCTGAGAATCGCGAAAGGCTTGAAGCGCGGGGAAGGACCAACGAGACGACGGGCAACACGTCAACAATGACGGGCAACACGCTGCCCTTCGCGGACAACACATGTGGGAGTTCGAACAACACTGAATTTCGAACGCCACCTGGCATGTCAGAGCAGGGGATTCGGGGGGACATGGGAACCCCCGGACCATCACGATGTGCCTTCCCCTGCACATCCGAGATCCGGGGGCCGTTCTCAATCTAGGGCAGGTCGGGGTTCTCGTCAACCACGTCGCCCCCAGCAGAACACCGCTTCACCGAAACTGTCCTAACCACCGGGCATGATGGGCCACATGGCTGGCAGGGCGACCACTGACGAGATCATCGCAGCATGCGACGGCAGACCGGAAATCATCATTCGGCGTAGTTCCCGACGTCACCTCACCCTGAGCGCACGGATGGAGGGTACGTCCGTCCTTGTCATGGTTCCCATGGGGATGCGGAAAGCTGACCAGAACCGTCAAGTCATGGAACTGGTCGACAAGGTGACGCGATCCCAGGCTCGACGACGATCCGGTGCGACCTCCGACGAGCTGACGCGTCGTGCCCGTCGGCTGTGTCGGGTCCACCTCGAGCCGCGGGTGGGGCACCCGGTCGAGCCCATCTCCGTGAGGTGGGTGTCGAACCAGAACACTCGGTGGGGATCATGTACCCCGGTGACGGGACAGATCAGGCTCTCAGATCGCATGGTCGGCTTTCCCGACTGGGTCATAGATCATGTTCTGGCTCACGAGCTGTGCCATCTGGTGGAAGCCAATCACAATCGGCGGTTCCACGAGTTGCTCGCAGGATTCCCCAATGCGGAGCGCGCGGAGGGATTCCTCAACGGGTACCAGTGGGCTGTTTCCGGGGGAGTCGATTCCCCAGAACACCAGCCGGACGATCCGTTGGCTCAGCCGTCCTGACCGTGATCGCGCAGCAGCTTCTCCAACTCGGCATCGAGATCATCGCCGCCTTCAGCAATGTCCTGACGGTCGCCTGAGACATAGCCCAGCGGGTCATCGAGGTCGGCGGCGGTAGGCACGATATCGGGGTGGTTCCACACCTGATCGCGTCCGACCGTGCCGCGGGCATCACGCAGTGCCGCCCACAGGTTGGCTGCGTCGCGGACGCGGCGGGGGCGAAGCTCCAGACCGAGCAGGGACTGGAAGAACACCTCGGCGGGGCCAGATGTGGCGCGACGTCGACGCACGGCCTCGGCCAGCTGATCGTGACTGGGAAGCCAGGTGCGGGCGACCTGGGATGTCACCTCGTCGACCCATCCCTCGATGAGGGCGAGCAGGGTTTCCAGGCGCTGTAGGACGCCCTCCTGCTCTGGCGTGCGGGTCGGCTCGAAGAGGCGTCCTTGCAACCGCTCGGACATCTCCTGGGCCTTCTCCGGGGTCAATTGGGACAAGTCATCAATGTCGATGGCGTCCTCGATGGCCGAGGAATCGATGCGAATTTCGCGTGCATAGTGCTCAACTAGGGCCAACAGCTGTGGTCCGAGCCAACTCACCGCATTGAATAGACGCTGACGGGCCGACTCACGCAGCACGAGGTAGAGCTCGACATCTCGTGGATCGAGGTCGAGATCCTTCCATGCCGCGGCGATGTTGGTCGGGAGAAGGACGACCTGCGGTACCGACAAGACCTGGAGACCAATTTCGGTTCCCGTCACCGTCGAGGTCGACAGTTTGCCGAGGCCCTGGGCCAGCTGAGCTCCGTACAGCATGGCTGACATCCGGCGAAGCGCCGGTCCCATCATCTGGGTGAGGGCAGCCATCGGGTCATTGGGACCGCCAGGTGACATCAATCCGGTCATCGCCTCGGTCAGGGAGACCAGCACCGGCTCGACGACAGACTGCCATGAGGAAAAGGTGTGCTCGATCCACTCCGCACGGCTCCAACAGGCAGGTTGTGTGTTGACCTGGGCGAACTCACATTCTCGGTCGAGCCAGCTCTCTGCAAGACGCGATGCGTCGAGCAGAGCACTGCGCTCCTGCTGTCCTGGCGTCGGGTCAGGGCCGTGGGACGCCGTGATGTGGCGGGCCATGTCCTTGATGTGAGACCAGTCGACCGGTCCCTCACTCGGATTGGCTCCGGGCATTCCGAAACCGACCGGTCCGCCTGAGCCGAACATCTGCGACAACTGGGTCATGAAAGAGGTGAGGTCACCATTGGCGGGCAGGCCCAGTTGCTGCATCATGCGGCGCAACTGCTCGGCCATCTCCTCGGGGTCGGGCTGCCCAGGATTCTGGGGTCCGTCATTCATTCCCGTCTCCGTTCGCTTGGCGTGGTGTCTCGCCAAGTCTAGAGCCGTCGCCGTCGTGGAAAAGTGATTGTCCGTTCCGGCTAGCATGGCCACCATGTCCGAGTCGATCACGCCCAATTCACAGGCGCATGACTCCGGCACGCCCGCAGCGACGACCACCGCGGTCGATGTCGAGACCCGTCAAGGGGTGCGTTTCCCCACCCGTTGGACGGCAATCTCGTCGGCTCTTGTCGTGCTGCTGTGCGTGCTGGCCCTGATCCTCGTGCCCATCCCGTTCGTGGCTAGGTCGCCAGGACAGACCGTGGATCTGCTCTCAACGAACGAGCAGGGCAAGCCGATGATCCAGATTGACGGCTTGACGGCTCGCCACAGCGAGGGCGAAATGAGGATGACAACGGTGTCCATCACCCGCGCAGATTCGCGTCTCAGCCTCGCAGAGGCCTTGGTGGACCGCATTCGTCGGGACCATGATGTCTTGCAGCGGGAGGCCATCTATCCGCCAGGCCGCTCTCCTCAGCAGGTCAATGCTGAGGAGTCGTACATGATGGACACCTCTCAGCGTGACGCTGCCGTGGCTGCACTGCGCGCTGCAGGCCAGCCTGTCACTGAGATGCCGATGGTCAACGCCGTCAGTGCGGCTGGTCCGGCTCACGGAAAACTCGAGCCCGGTGACCTCATCGAGAAGGTCGATGGGAAGCCGGTGGCCTCCCTTCTCGACGTCGGCAAGGCGGTTCGCAAGCATGCCGTGGGCGACACCGTGGTGTTCGTGGTGTTGCGGAACTCCACTCGCAAAACGATTGCCGTGACGACGGTCTCATCAGTCAGTGACCGCAGAGCTCCTGCCGTCGGTATCACTGTCGACACTGGATACCGATACGCCCCGACGATCACCTATGGAATCCCGGCGGACATCGTCGGTCCTTCAGCTGGACTTGCCATGGCCCTGTCGATCTATCAAATGGTCGCCCCGAATGACCTCATTGGTTCGCTGCGGATTGCCGGCACCGGAAGCATTTCCCCTGATGGCAACGTCGTTGCCATCGGCGGTGTCCAGGAGAAGATATCCGGTGCCGAGCGGGATGGCGCCAAGATCTTCCTTGTGCCGGCAGGCAACTGCCTGGACATCAGTGGGGTTCAGACCTCGATGCGCCTGGTCAAGGTCTCTAGCCTCAAGGACGCCATCGCGGCCATCCAGAAGATCCGCGCTGGCGGAGCGGGAGTACCACATTGCTGAATGATGAGGACGACAAGATGAGTCAGGACGCCGACAACGTAGGGTCCGAGACACCGTCGGTCAATGACGCCCTCGTAGCATGTCTGGCTGAGATCGAGAGGTTCGTCGGGACATCGAGCTGGGGCGGCCCGCCACGCCTGTTCGCCTTGGTGCGCACCGTAGACCTCATGAAGGCTGAGCCTGCCCTTGCCGGTCAGCTCGCCGTGGGTGGACCAGACAGCCTTTCCAGTATCGAGCAGGACGACTTCCGACCGGGAGAGGATCTGGCCCAGGCCCTCGCCACGACAGCCTGGGGAGAGGCCGTTGACGGGGCGGCCATCTGCGTCGAACGGATCTTCCTGCCCGACGAGTGTGCCAACGAGATTCCGGACGATCCGGACAAGGCTGCGGGTTTCGTCGCTGCTCATCCCCATCGTCAGGAAGTACGTGTCGTGGCCGGTGCGCTGCGTGATGGAAGCCATTACGGCGTGGCCCGTCTCGTCGACCATCCGGAGGATTTGCTCGGATCGGTCAACCTCGTCCCGGCCCTGGAGTCTGCGGTTCTCGGCACCCTGGAGTGACGACCGGTCACGAGATCGTCTCGTGGTCGGTAATGTGCATCGTGTCGGTAGTGTGCCGCGACATCTAGGAGACGATCATGACGGAGCAGCAACCCGAGATGGTCAAAGACGAGTCCGAGACCGGCCGCCGTGCATCCGTGACATACGAACGTTCGCCCCGAGGCACGATGAGGGGCCGTCCGGTCATCATCGCGATCATGCCGGACATCCCGCGGGCAGTACTCGCGACTGGCGTCGAGCATGCCATGGCCATGGGTAGCAAGATCGTCTTCGCCCATGTCGCGACCGATCGCGTGCCGAACCCGTCTGATCCCGACCAAAGCCACCCACTCGACCCGACCGCCGAGCGCATCTCGAATGCGACCGCCCGATCGTCTATCCAAGGTTCCTTGGACGCTTTCATGGCGAACTACCCAGAGACGGAGTGGGAGCTCGTCTATCTGTCTGGTCTGCCGGATCAACAGCTTGCCCACCTCGCCCATGACATTGGCGCTGGGTGCTTCGTGCTGGGAACTCGGCGTCCCGGTTTCCGTGCCGGTTTGCAGGAGTGGCTGGACGGATCGGTGGCAGTCCAGCTGGGACGCCGTCAGCTGCGCCCGGTCATTATCGTCCCATTGCGAGGCGAGGACTGGGATCAGCCGCTCTGTCAGTGAGTGCCGTCGCGTCTGGCAGCTCCGTGTCGGAAGGCGACCGACGACCGGGACTGGCGAGAGATTTGAATACGGCTCAGGCCTCGTCAATCTCGAGTTCAGGTACCTCGCGGCGAGCCTGCTCCCACACTTCCTTGGCAGCCGTGGCGTTGATGAGGGCCATCACGAGTCCGACGATGACGTCGGGCCAGACCGTGAACCACACCGTCGTGATGAGACCAGCGACGAGGATGAGCACGTTGCCGAGTACGTCATTGCGTGCTGCCAGCCACGCACCTCGAACTAGGCTCGATCCCTGGTGACGCAATGTCATGAGGGCGATGGCACACGACAGGTTGATGAGTAGGGCAATGATGGCCGTCACTGACAACGGCACGGGCTCAGGCGGGGCTCCCGAGGTGATCTTCCAGACGGCAGTTCCCAGTGCTGCAGCTGCCGGGATGAGGATGAGGCCGGCCAACCAAATGCTGGCCTTCCGTCGTGACTGCACCGACCACCCGAGGGCCACCAGGACGAGCCCGTTGATGAGGACGTCCTCGAGGAAGTCGGCCGCGTCGGCGAAGAGGGATGCCGATCCGATGATGGATGCCACCGTGACGTCAATGACCAGTCCGATGGCATTGAGGATCGTCACGAGAGCGATGATCCGCCTGGTCGACGGGGACTCGATCTCGTCGGCTGCGTCGCCGGTACAGGTGGGGGAGCCATCGTAATGTGCCACGAGTCATCAGTCTGTCAGATTACGCATGACTGGGTACAAGGCCAAGGAGTGGTTTTGACGGTTCGGCCTGGGAACAGGTTTCGGCAGTCGAGTGAAAACCTCGTCGCCACCACGGATCGGATGTGATCGTGGTGGCGACGGGGCCGACGTGTGACTGGGCGTCGGTATCAGAAGATGCCGTCGCGATTGCGGATCTCGGTGATCGACTGGCCGACGGAGGAGGTCTTGACCACCGAGGTGCTCCACGTACCGACGCCGGTGACGCGGCTCGTGTCGTACTCGGTTCCGGCGGCCATGAAGTTGCCGACGTCGGTGGACCAGTACCACGTGTTGGGGGGAGTAGGCGGTTCCGCCAGGATAGTTCCAGTTCCCATGCCTGCTGGTCGAGACGGTGATCGCAGAACCCGAGCCGTCCGAGGAGGCCTGGGAGTAGCTACACACCCATCGCCCAAGACCTCAACATGGACAACGCTACCTTCACCACCCCCTCATCTGTGAAGAGCCAGTTTACGCACGGTGTTGAAAGAGGCGTCGGTCTACGACGAATGCGGGTTAATGGTCTTGCCGTGTGGGTCGCTGGGCGATGGCATCGAGAACGCGTGAGTGGGTGGCGATCCATTCGGCCGCGTCGGGGTTGATGTTGCGGGCGACGGTGTCGATCGCTGTTACGTAATGGGCAAGCCTGCGAATCTCAGCTTGTTGGTCAGGGTGAGCGCTGATGAGGGGCTCTTGATGGGAGGCGCGGTTACGGCCGTGGCGGATGAGCTCCACGTTTTCCTCGAAGTCGCGTCGGCTACGCCCCGGGTAGTGAGGCATGCCTCCGTTACGTAAGTCAGTGAGAGCTTTCCATACGGTTGCTTCCAGGCGCGGGGTGAGCAGAAAGCGCCAGTTGTCCAGTGACAGACTCGCCACGATCTGATCAGGGGTCGCATCGAGCCCCGCGCGCCGCAGTCGCGTCTCGGCCCTGGCGACGTTACGCGGGAAACCACCGAGCGATAGCTCGGGGATTCCCACCAACGCCGTATGCCAGTATCGGCGCTCAGGCGCACGTCAATGAAGTTTCTCAGGAGTACCTCGACATGGCTGATGTCTTCCAAGAACGCTTTCGAGATGCGGGTGTTCCACACGTACCACGCATCGACTGGTTCGATCCGGTAGCGGCTGAGCCTGGCGGGTGAGAATCACTCCTGCAACGTCTCACGACTCACCGTGGGATCGTGGTAGGACTGATGACGATGGGCCTCGGGAAGGTCAATGCCGCGAAATATCGGTATACCCCCGAGGTCATTGTTTTGCCCAGGCTCCTCCTCGCATACTTGCGGGGCGTCATTGGCTGCCGTCATCTCGTCTCTTCCCGGTACGTGGCTGTCCATGTTCACGGGCAGGTACGGCAATGAGATTCACCAACCGGTTCCGCACACGAACCTCCACCAAGCATACGCTGGCAAGCCCCTCTCGGCCCCACCACCAGACGCAGGGATCATGTGATCCCCATCAGCCTTGTCAACAGCAGTCGTGCCGACCTTCGGCGGCTTCGCAGGCGGAGGCGGAGGGAAGGACGCGGTATCACGTGCACTCACCGTGGTTTTGGCACCGGAGACGAACAGCCGCTGAGCTTTTTTGTTCGACGGGATCGCCTACGTGACTGCTGTTGCTGGCAGCGTCGCGGCTGCTGAAACCTTCGCGGCCCGATCGAGCGTGCCGAACGTTGCTGAGCCGACACCGGCCTTGTTCGTCGTCACCGTGACTTTCGAGTTACGACCATCCACCAACGTCACTTTTTCCCCGGGCACAGGACGTCCTGCCCCATTAACCAACCGCACTGTCGCCTTATAGCGACTATGGGCTGGCACCTGCGATGGAATATCAACGTTCAACTTGTAGTTACCGGCAGCGGCGCGGGCTTTCGCCTCTGCGACCATCGCTTGAGCCCGTGCTGTCACACCGGCCGCATCAGATCGATGACGCCCATGAGTACTAGAACCCAACTGATAGGTTGGGAACCCCTCCAATGCGTACACTGCGGCATCAACAGCGGCCGCCTGCCTATTATTCGACGTGGCATCCCACTTGCCCAAGACCCAGGCGACTTGTGAAAGCGCCGTCGGGGACAGCGATCCACCACCGTCACGCGCCCACCTCGTGGTCGAACCCCGAGACTGATAGGTCCCACCAGCGCTCGGGCCATCCTTCTCAGGATCAGCGCAATAGAACTGGCCGGTCGAACCATGATGGGTTCTATTGTTGAGGCGGTATGACCCAATCCAACCATCGCCATAGTTAATCTTTACGCCCACATAGTGAGTCGTTCTACCGTCCCAGGAGTACGAATCACCATACGCTGTCGCCGATGAGGCGGCTATGAGGCCAGCAGCCACGAGGGTTGCCACCCCGCTCGTTTCTTCCTATCCAGCATTTTCAAAAAGTCCTTACGTTTCGACATCCGGCATTCATCATGTGTTGTGGATCGGCGGGTGTTATGG
>OKPS01000242.1_pt1 | contig 17180 bp, 12 predicted proteins | sample 1614261 | NCBI WGS metagenome assembly OKPS01 (sample SAMN04436919, study PRJEB24849) | human gut metagenome | biome: human gut; feature: NICU; material: stool | host: Homo sapiens | place: USA: Saint Louis, MO | collected 2012-05-11
TGCTGGCGCACGTGTTTTTCAATATGCCGATGGCAACGCGCCTCTTTTTGCAGGCACTGGAGAATATTCCCGGCGAACAACGCCAGATTGCCGCTCAGCTTGGCATGCGTGGATGGTCGTTTTTCCGCTTTGTCGAATGGCCTTGGTTAAGACGTCAGATTGCCCCGGTTGCCGCGCTGATCTTTATGCTCTGCTTCGCCAGCTTCGCCACCGTGCTTTCTCTCGGCGGCGGGCCACAGGCGACCACCATTGAGCTGGCGATTTATCAGGCCTTAAGTTACGACTACGATCCGGGCCGCGCCGCGCTTCTGGCGATCGTGCAGATGGCGTGCTGTCTGGTCCTGGTGCTGCTGAGCCAGCGCCTGAGCAAAGCGATTCCCCCGGGCAGCAATAGCCTCTCGGGCTGGCGCGATCCGCAGGATAGCCTGCACAGCCGCGTCTCCGATTTTATCCTGATCGTGCTGGCACTCCTGCTTCTGTTGCCACCGCTGCTGGCCGTTATCGTTGATGGTCTGAACAGGAATGTGGTGTCAGTACTGCAACAGCCCGTGCTGTGGCAAGCGACGTGGACCTCGGTACGCATTGCGCTGGCAGCCGGAGCGCTATGCGTGATCCTGACCATGATGTTGCTCTGGAGCAGCCGCGAGCTCTACGCGCGTCATGCCCGTAAAGCCGGACAAGCGCTGGAGCTGACGGGCATGCTAATTCTGGCGATGCCGGGCATCGTGCTGGCGACGGGCTTCTTTTTACTGTTCAACAGCACCATCGGCCTGCCGGAAAGTGCTGACGGCATTGTGATTTTCACCAACGCCCTGATGGCCATTCCTTACGCGCTCAAAGTGCTGGAAAACCCGATGCGCGACGTCAACAGCCGCTACGGTTTGCTGTGCCAGTCGCTGGGCATGCAGGGCTGGCAGCGGCTGAAGGTGGTCGAACTCCGCGCGCTGAAACGTCCACTGGCGCAGGCGCTGGCGTTTGCCTGCGTGCTCTCTATTGGGGATTTTGGCGTGGTGGCTCTCTTTGGCAATGAAGATTTCCGCACGCTGCCATACTGGCTCTATCAGCAGATCGGCTCTTATCGCAGTCAGGACGGCGCGGTCACCGCGCTGTTACTGCTGCTGCTGTGCTTTGCCTTATTTACCGTTATCGAAAAACTTCCGGGGCGTGATGTTAAAACTGACTGATGTAACCTGGCTTTACCAGCATCTGCCGATGCGCTTCACGCTCTCCGCGCGCCAGGGGGAGATGATCGCCGTGCTTGGCCCAAGCGGTGCGGGAAAAAGCACGCTGCTCAATTTGGTTGCGGGGTTTCTGCAGCCGGCAAGCGGATCGATAGTCATTGAAAATCGGGACCATACCCATACGCCGCCTGCAAAACGTCCTGTCTCCATGCTGTTTCAGGAAAACAACCTGTTTACCCACCTGACGGTGCGGCAAAACATCGCGCTGGGGATGCATCCGGGACTCAAGCTGAACGCCCCCCAGCGCCAGAAGCTAGAGGTCATTGCCGCCCAGATGGGGATCGCGGAATTTCTCGACAGGCTGCCCGGCGAGCTTTCCGGCGGCCAGCGTCAGCGCGTGGCGCTTGCCCGTTGTCTGGTCCGCGAACAGCCGATACTGCTGCTGGATGAACCGTTCTCTGCGCTCGACCCGGCCCTGCGCCAGCAGATGCTGGCGCTTGTGCAGGACGTCTGCCAGCGCCAGCAGCTGACGATGCTGATGGTTTCGCACAGCATCGAAGATGCCGCACGGATTGCCCCCAGATCGGTGGTCATTGCCGAAGGACGAATTGTGTGGGATGGGATGACAGAAGAACTTCTGAAGGGTAACGCTAACGCGTCGTCGCTGCTGGGCATCAGCGCACCTCCCCTTCACTCGCTGGACTCATAAATATCCATTTTTGTAAGGCCATAGCCAGAAAGTCGCTCTGAATGGAAAGTCAGAGCGCATATTAATCCACCTGGAAACCGATGGTCCTGACTAATAATGAACCGAGCTCTTCACATTATTATTTTAAATCACATTTTGTTTATGAATTGATGCCTTCAATATATAAAAACAATGAATAAACAAACCAAAAATTAATACAGCAAAATGGATTTAATACTTACGTTTGTTTTTTATAAGCGTATTATTTTATGATTCTACTGCTCCTGAAAGGGATATAGACATGGCAGTACCCCCAGGTAACTTTCAGCAAAATGACACGCTAAACCGCTATTTACTTCTTTTCCCACGTAACGCTAACGCGTTAAATGATGTACATTCCTTTACCGGCGAAGAAGCACTTAGCCAGCCCTACCGCTATGCCATTCGTTTTACCAGCCCCAATGCAAATATATCGCCTGACGCCGTTTTGAATCAGAAAGCGGAGTTTCTTCTTCGCGCCCCTAATCCTGAGGCCTCATGGCATGGCCAGCCATCCTGGCTGCCAGTGCGCCAGATTAACGGGACAATTACTGCGTTTGCCCGCCTTAAGTCGTCTTCAGATGAAGCGCTCTATGAATGCGTGCTTGAACATGAGCTTGCGTTACTGGACAGAAACTTCCGTTCGGCAGTCTACACCGATGTCACCGTGCCGGAGGTCGTTACGCAGTTAATGAAAGAGAGCCGTTATTTTGAAGGCTTCAACATTGATTTCGACAACCTCAGTTATACCTATCCCCGCAGGGAAATGATTATTCAGTGGAAAGAGACCGACCTGCAGTTTATTCGCCGCCTGTTGGCCGAAGTGGGAATATGGTTCCGTCTTGAAAATCACAACACCACGCCGACGGAAACGGTGGTTATTTTTGGTGACTCTGCCAGCCGCTATATTATCAGCGAGAAGACATTCCCCTTTGTCCGCCGCTCCGGGATGACCAGTCATGATGAGTACGTGACAGAACTGGAAGAACGGCACGCGTTAATACCCGAAAATATTATGGTGAGATCCTATAACTACCGCGATCCCGTCTCACCGCAGGCGGATAAAACGATTGTAAGTCACGACATTCCCGGTGGCATTACCACGGGAAGAGAGTACCACCATTCCGATCATTTTCTGGTCGCCGGGGATTTTTATGGAAAAGAAGGCGAAACCGCTACGTTCTATGCGCGTTTGCGCTATGAACGCCTGCTAAATACCCAGCGTGTACTCGGCGCCACAACCAGCGCAGCGGAACTGCAGCCGGGTATAAAGTTCGATATAACCGGTCAAATCCCCGATGGCTTTAAGAAAGGTTTGCTCGTGACGTCAATGACGATAACGGGCAGTCGCGCAGAGCATTATCGAGCTCTGCTGTCGGGCATCCCCTGCCAGCCTGAGTATAGTTTCCGGCCAGAATGTCTTCCCCGCCCCCAAATCGCAGGTACTGTCCCCGGAAGGGTGATGGCAATAAGCAGCAATAAAATCTATGCGGGGGTTGATGCTGCTGGCCGCTATCGGGTGAAGTTCGATTTTGATCTTGATGAGAAACGTGCAGGCTTTGAAAGTGCGCTGGTGCGCCTTGCCAGACCGTACGCCGGAGAGGTGTACGGTTTTCATTTTCCGCTGCTGGAAGGCACGGAAGTTGCCATTGCGTTTGAAGGCGGCGATCCGGATCGGCCGTTCATCGCCCATGCCATGCATGACGGCGCGCATACTGATGTAGTCACAAACCGCAATGATACCCGCAATATCATCCGTACTGCAGGCCTGAATAAAATCCGTCTGGAAGACAGGCGGGGCCAGGAGCATATCAAGATTTCAACGGAGCGCGGTAAAGGGCAGCTCAGCGTAGGCCATCTTGTCGATGCGGAAGGAAAACCGCGCGGGGAAGGCCTTGAAGCACGCACAGATGACTGGATGGCGCTGCGAGCCGCTAAAGGGGTCATGATCACCACTGAAGCGCAGCCGCGTGCTCAGGGACAACAGCTGGATATGGCGGCCGCGATCGCGCAGCTCGAAAAAGCCCTCTCACTGGCAATGACGCTGCAGCAGAGCGCAATGACGGCCGGTGTCGATAATGTGGATACGGAACGGCAAAATGCCCTGCTTAAGACGCTGAATAAGCTTACCGGCGCAGGCCTGCTGACCTATGCCGGAGAAGGACAGGCCCACGTCACGCCGCAAAGCCTGCAACTTTCAGCCGGTCAGGATCTGATTGCCACCGCTGGCCGCAACAGCAGCGTTAACGTGGTGAAAAAATTCTCGCTGGCCGTCGGGGAAAGGCTCTCTCTGTTCGCCCGCAAACTTGGCATTCAGCTGATTGCCGGTGCGGGTGATATCAAAACGGAGGCGCAGCGCGGAGCCCTGCACATGCTTTCTCAGGATGATTTCACGGTCACGAGCACGGCAGGCAAAATTAACGGCAGCGCGAAGCAGGGAATACAGCTGGTGTGCGGCGGAGGTGGGATCCGCATTAGCCCCAGCGGGCTGGTTGAAATTTTCTCACCAACCGGCGTGGACATTAAAGCGCCGAATTTTGCCTATAAAGGGGCGGAAAGCGTGCAAACGCAACCGCCTGCGTTTGACAAGGGCGCGTTTGCACAGCGCTATCAGCTGCATGCATCTGACGACCCGGAGCAGATCCTCGCTAATCGCGCGTTCCGCCTTAAAAGCTCGACAGGCCAGATTGTTGAAGGCGTGACCGACAGCAATGGCTGTTCCCCGCTGCTGGATGCGGCCGACCTTGATTCGTACAAACTGGAGGTACTCTGATGGCTGATGAGAAGAAAAGCCCGTATTGCCCGCGCGTGGTCTCTGAGAACGATATTCCCGTTCCCAAATCGTTGAGCCTGACGGCGCAGACATGCAGGGTAGGCATTCCTCGTCCGATGCCGGGGATCGTGATTCTGGTTCATGGGGTAAACGATGTGGGTGAAGCTTATCAGAATCAGGAAAGAGGCATTATCGCCGGGTTAAATAAACGGCTTAACCGGTCAGATATGTACGCGCATGAATGGCATGACTTCATCATGATGCACAATGAAGAAGCGCAGAAGAAAATTAAGGCGCCGGGCCGCTCGCCCGTTATTCCGTTTTACTGGGGCTATAAGCCCGTCACACATGATGAATATCGCGCAGATCAGCAACGCTATCGCAATGAAGTCAGCAAGCTCAAGGCGGAGGCGCATCTGCCGTTCGACGCTTACCAGGAGGATGATGCGAAGAAAAAAGCGGAGCTGGGTAATGACGGCCAGGGGGCGTTTAAATACCAGAACGACAATTTTGGTAACGCGCTGGATGTGAACTATGCCAAGGGCGGCGGCACGTTTGCGAATGCGACAACCAATATTCCGGATATGCTGGGGCCTGGCGCGGGAGGCGTGGCGCTGGCGGCTGCAGGCTTTATGACGCTGCATGCGAATGGTGGAGATTTTACCCATCCTATCTTTCCCAATCCGCACCGCATCTACCAGTTCTTCGCCGCCCAGCGCCTGGCGGATTTGATCCTCACAATCCGGCGAGAGCCGGTAACAGAAAATGATGTCATAAATATCGTGGCCCACAGCCAGGGCACGCTTATCACCATGCTGGCAAACATGCTGGTGAAGCAGGCGGGATATGAGCCGGTTAACTGCGTCATTCTCAATCACTCCCCATACTCGCTCGAAAGCCGTCTGGCTGAAGATATTCAGCCGGGTCATCACCAGACATCCGATGCGCGGGTGCAGACGTTTAAGAACTTTTGCGCACTGATGGCAACGCACTACAAAGGTGGTGAGATAACAGAAGCCGATATTCTGGCAATGGAAGCTGCCTGCGCGCTGCGTAAACCGTCCGATAACCCATTAAGGAAGGATGAAAGATACAGGCGCGATAATAACGGACGGGTTTATAACTATTTTTGCCCGAATGACGGCACCGTCTCCCTCAAGAACATACAGGGGTTCGGCTGGCGCGGTATTCCTGAAGATATTGCCAGTCATATCCCAAATCTGTATCAGCGGGTGTTTTATCAACATGGTGAGGTAGGAGCGAAGCCGGATGGGAAAACGTTTAGCCTGCCGTCAGCCAGAACGGGTGATGCGGATTACAGTTCAATCGGGAACGCCTCTTACACCGCGCATGACGTGATTGTGAACGGTGAAGAGTTACCCGTGAAGTTTACCTTTATGCTGCAGGGGGCAGGTAATCATAAGGACGACGATCCCAAAACCAGCGATAAACCCTATACCGCCTATATCGATCCGGACAGCCCGGACGCCTATATCTCCTATTCAGCAAAAGCCTATGCCATCAAACGGACGCAAAGCGCCACGTACGTTGTCAGCAGGTACCAGAGCCTCAGCTGGCGTCCCGGCCATGTCCTGACGCCTGACGAGCTGAAAATGGAAAGCTATGAGCGCGGTGTGGAGGTGATAAAGGGCGTTGTGACCGGTACAAAGGATTTTCCAACCGTGACATTAACCTGGCTTCGCCCTCGCGAAGCGCTGGAAAAGGAATGGGCAAAGTCCGATCCCGTAAGTTACAGCCAGCACTCGTCAATCGTGATGAGTGAATACGCACCGTCCCATGCGATGGCCTTTGACCTGGCAATCGGCCAGTGCCGCTCATTTGATTTTAAGGCAGGTAAATTCTGGGAAGAGCTGCTGCATCGAGCAGACTGGCGGGATCCGCTGAATAAAAACCAGCAGGCAGTGGAGTATTACCGTTCAGGGATACTGCCTGATGAAACTACAAAATGGTTTATGAACAGACCTGATGACATTTTACCAACAGGGAATTTTGGGGTGGTAAATGAATTTAACAATGCAATAACGGTGAAACCATCGAAGGATTTGGCTGCCGGTAATCAGGAAATTGCTAATTTGCAGTGGGATATGCCGAAGACAAAAAGTGACCGTGAACTGGGATTACAAAATCAGGTGTCGGCACTCGATCTCCGCCCCTACGGAGCAGGACAGGGAAGCCTATGAAAATGAAATATGCGGCAGGAAGAGCATTAGTTGTATTAATGATGGCTTCAGTCTGTCAGGCGAAAGAACCGCCGACGCAGGTGGTCTACCGTTTTGATAACCATCGTTATCTGGAGCTGAAAGGCTGGGACTGCGAAGGTGAACTCTGGTATACCGATACGCTGCGGGGGATTCATTCTGAACCTGTCAGCCAGTTTTACAGAATATTTACTAAAAAGTTTGTACATCCCTCAGAGCGATATATCGCTATTACAGGCTGGGGGGTCGGTGGTTTTCGTGTCTCAAAGGACTACGGGAAAACATGGCAGGTTGCACAATTTTCTCCCGGAGAAAACGAGCCGGACGGCATGAACTCGCCTCCTCGTGATGACGTGCTTTCCTTCACTGTCGTGAATGACCAGGGGTTTCTGCAGACAAAGCACCGCCTTTATATGTCATCCAAACCATTTGATGATCCACGCCTGGCACCGGGTGGACCAGGGATTGATTATGTAGTTGAAGGCGTAACTCACAGAATTAAACCCCAATTCCCGGGGCCGGCGTGGGGGCTGGATTACATCACTAAAGAGGCGCTGGAGAACGATACGGCAAAATTCCATACCAATTACCAAAACTTGCCAGATAAGGTACCCGAAGTTAAAGGCTACACCGGCTGGGACCATATGCGCTGTGATATGGGCGCGGGGCGCTAACCAATGAAAACATTATGCTCAGGCATAGCTGCAACTGCCGTACTGATGGCTTCAGGCTGCCAGGCGAAAGAACCACCAACGCAGGTGGTCTACCGTTTTGATGACCATCGTTATCTGGAGCTGAAAGGCTGGGACTGCGAAGGAGAGCTCTGGTATACAGATACGCTGCGGGGAATACATTCTGAACCAGTCAGTCAGTTCTATCGCATCTTTACTAAAAAATACGTCCATCCGTCGGAGCGTTACATTGCGATTCCAACCTGGCATTCACCAGGCTCAATAGTCTCAAAGGATTACGGCAAAACCTGGTACCCGTCCTCATTCTCGCCCGGAGAAAATGAACCGAATGGAGACAATGCCCCTCCCTATGATGACATTCTTTCCTTCACTGTCGTGAATAACCAGGGATTTCTGCAGACAAAGCACAGTCTTTATATGTCATCTAAACCATTTGACGATCCTCGTCTGCTGCCTGGTGGCGAGGGTATTCACTACGAGCTTCCGGATGGGGTGCAGGGCGACATTAAACCTGGGACTGGTGGCTGGTCGTGGGGAATGGTTTATATGACGAAGCAAGGTCTTAAGGACACAGTACAGACTTTACAGACCAACTGGCAGGGGCAGCCAGATAAAGTCCCGGAAGTTAAAGACTACACCGGCTGGGACCATATGCGCTGTGACATGGACGCTCGATAAATGACTAAGGATAAACAATGAACGGCGTAATTCGCTTAGATGATCCGCTCGCGAATGGTGGAAAAGTAACTTCAGCTTCAGGGGCCAATTTCATGGGTAAGCCCGTGGCGCTAAAAGGTGACATCGTTGAGTGCCTCTTGCATAAAGGGACGTATCCGATTACAGAGTGCCATCCACGCTGGACGATGCTCGGACGAGGTGTGGTTGTCGACCGGTGTAAAGCGGCGTGCGGGTGTGAAATAAGGACAACGCTGCCAACAGCGGGGGCTATGTGATGGAATGGTGGTTATATTCGAAGCAGAAAGATGCTGACGTGAAAATGCCGACGTTAGCGATCGCTGCTGTGTATCTCGTGGCTATTGTTGTGGGGATCATTCTTGAGATTTTTAACTGGCCTCAGAATAAACAGGTGACGCTATTTTTTTTCTTACCGTCCGTCATACTTCCGCTGAGCCTGGTAACGTGTCTGGTATTTGCGCTGAAAATGATAGTCAGTACGTCCGTAAATTATGCAGAAATGCGTAAATATATTGCGAACGACAGGACGTTCAGGCTCAAAAGTTTTGCGGGTCAAAACATCGCCATTGCAGCCTGGTCGAACCTCTCTCCGGTCGAGCAGCTGGCGCTGAATATGCTAAAGCTTGAAGGCGAGTTTCCGCTGGCGCCCAAAACTCCGCTAAAAATTGAAGCAACCGAAGCGTTTGACCAGATGCCATACGAAGCTGTCTTTTCGCGCCTGCTCGCGCCAATGGCCGATAAGCTCAAAATGAGTGCGTATCAGCTAAGGGAGACATGCGTCTGGGTTCGTGGGGGCGATGCGAACTGTGTTGAGGATCTGAGACGAGCCATGGAGCGTCTGAAAATACACCATGCGCGCGGCGGCAAAATTAAGTTTTACAGCGAGTGCCCAGACTACACGATTATCGGGGAGTGGATAGCGGCAAGCGACACGTACATCGTTAACAGGCTGCTGATCGCGGTCGATCTGCATGGGGAAGACAGTGACAGTAAACGAATGGAAAACGCCTGCGCTTTTTTATTCACTCACCAATACATGCACGTAGAGGGGGAGAAGCCAGTTTATTTGTACCAACCGATGAGTAAGGTCACGGACGTAGAAGAAACGATGCCGGTATATCTCGAGGTTGGACCTGCGATGCCCCCTAAAACGCTCTGGTACACCGGATTATCCCGTACGGAAAAATATCCCTTGATGCAGGCGCTGGATGCTAAAAGCGTTGCGATGGAACGGCTGGAAATGGAATCCTCGCTAGGGGAAAAGAGCGAGGGATACAGATGGCTGGCGCTGGCGCTTGCGGCCGATGCGGTAAAATATGCCCAGGGAACTCAGCTGGTGGCCAATTCAGCAATGAATAAATTTTCCATCACCGCGCTTTCCTCACAGGAAACTCATGTCCCCGAAACATGCCGATGGGACGTTTGGATCCTTCCCTTAGTTAACGGGGTTATGATGGGGCTCTTTTTATTATTTTCGTTATTTCTCATTATGATAATAACAAATAAACCCGGAGAGATACCTTCCATACCGGTATTAGGGGCAAGCAGCATGCTCTCTGTGTTGGTTCCGGCGGTAACAGGAGTTTTCCTCTCTATCACCAGCTCAAACCGGGCTTGCAGAGATATGGGATGCTAGAGAGGGAAACACATTAACGGCTCACCACCTTCAACAGGATTTCACCATACACCGGCATCAGAGGATGGCGAATTAGCGCGACCAGCGCCACCACCGCAACGCCCAGCATCAGGGGGGCCAGCCACAAAAGACGAGTGCGCGGAAGATAGCGTGTCAGGCGATCGACACTGGCTTTCGCGCTGCGCCACAACCGCCAGCACAGCCACGCAGCCAGCCACAGCAGCACCGCCGTTGCCAGCAACAGCCACTTAAACTCACCGCTTTGCATGCCGTCAGGAATATCGATGGCCGCACCGGCCAGGATCCCCGGCAGGAAGTAGAACGGCGGCCAGAAGACGCAGCCGATGATGTTCGGCACCACAAACTTTGCAACGGGCAGATCCAGCATTCCGGCAACCATCGGCACCAGAGGACGCGTGGGTCCAACAAAGCGGCCGACGAGAATAGTAAACATGCTGTGCTGATGCAGCGCATGCTCGGTTTTATCCAGCAGCGCTTTGTTCTTTTTCATGAACGACCAGCGGTGCAGCGGCTTCTTAAAGCGCCAGCCCAGCCAGAAGGAGATCCAGTCCCCCAGCAGACAGCCGATAATCCCGGCCAGCCATGCCTGCCAGAAATTGACCTCACCGCTGCCGATCAGCGCGCCAAGCCCCGCCATCATCACGGTGCCGGGCAGGATTAACCCCACGAGCGCCAGCGACTCCAGAAAGGCCACCAGCGCCACGGCGATGAGCGAATACATAACGGACTGGGTAATAAAGTGTTCCAGCAATGCCTGCATAACTATTCCGGTCAGAAAACGAATCAGCGATTCTGCTTAGCGCCCCGCACTGCGTCAAGGCAACAATTGTCTGAATAGTTTACAGGTAGCTTTCTGCGTTCACCTGTTTGTTTATCTTTTTTTACCGTTTATTCACATCCCGCGCGGAATTCACTCGGGCTGGCACCGGTGCATTTTTTAAAGACGCGAGAAAAATAGAGCTGATCTTCAAAGCCGACGTTACGCCCCACGGTGGCAATCGGCATCCGGGTGGTGCTGAGCAACAGTTTCGCCTGGCTGATACGCTGATCCTCACGCCAGCTCAGGACGCTGACGCCAAGCTGCTGGCGAAACAGATGTGACAGCCGTGACGGCGACAGACACACATGCTGGGCGACGCTGGCAATATCGAACTGGCTGTCGGCGAGATGGTCGCTGATGTACTGGCAGGCGTCGCGCACGCGGTTATCCAGCGGAGGATTAAGCGACTCGTTAATGGCCTCCATCCGTCGCAGCAGCAGTTGTTCAAGCAGGTTTATCGCCAGCAGTTCAGCGTAGCGACCACCAGCCTGCCCCGCGTCAATAATCTGCGCGAACAGCTCACGGAACTGCGCCAGATGCACTTCATCCGGACGATAAAAACCGGTGTGCGCAAAAATAGCAGGCCAGGTAAGCCACTCCTGCCAGTAGGCGCGCGGACGGAAATAGACCCACTGGTGATACCACTCTTTGGCATCCGGATGACGGCCATAGTGGTGGATCTCCCCCGGCGGGAACAGCAGGATATCGCCGGGGCGGCAGACGAACTGCTGGTCGCCATTCTTGATGATCCCCTCTCCGCGCACGGTCAGGTTGAGGATATACCCTTTCATCCCGAGCGGTCGGTCGACGTAAAAATCGAGATATCCCTCAGCCTCGATAGGGGTCAGCCCTGCCACAAGGTGCGCGTTAAACGAGTATCCCGGCAACAAGGGATCGTTTTGCGTTTCGGCCATAGATTCAGTTCTCCCAACGGTCCTGAAGGAAACCAATTGTCCATATCACTAAAAGCAGGTCAAAAATGGTCTGCGAAAAGATCCAGAAAGCATCACGCCTCTTTTACGTCCGCCATGTTTCAGCCTTTCCCCCTGATTTCTCCGCCAGAGGAGGCAGATAAGCAGTAACAAAAGTGTCTATAAGTGCGGCAGAAATGTCCACATTGAATATTTGCACGGCGTCACACTTTCCGCTGTAACAGCAATTTAATCCATAAGATTAGCGGATCCTGCCTGACGATTTTTGTCCCCAGTCTCTAATGTTCTTCCATACCTGTTTTTCGGATGGAGCAACACCATGGCAATTGCAATTGGCCTCGATTTTGGCAGCGACTCGGTTCGCGCGCTGGCAGTGGACTGTACGACTGGCCAGGAGATAGCAACCAGCGTTGAGTGGTACCCGCGCTGGCAAGAGGGGCGCTACTGTGATGCGCCAAATAACCAGTTCCGTCACCACCCGCGTGACTATATCGAGTCGATGGAAGCGGCAGTCAAAACCGTTCTGGCGGAACTGACGGATGCCCAGCGGGCCGATGTCGTTGGGATTGGCGTCGACAGCACCGGCTCAACGCCTGCCCCGGTGGATGCCGAAGGCCGCGTACTGGCGCTGCGCCCGGAATTCGCCGACAACCCGAATGCCATGTTCGTGCTGTGGAAAGACCATACCGCCGTGGAAGAGGCCGAAGCCATCACCCGTCTTTGCCATCAGCCTGGCAAAACAGACTACTCACGCTATATCGGCGGGATTTACTCCAGCGAATGGTTCTGGGCCAAAATCCTGCATGTCACCCGTGCCGATGCGACCGTTGCGCAGGCTGCGGCATCGTGGATTGAGCTGTGTGACTGGGTTCCCGCCCTGCTCTCCGGCACCACCCGTCCGCAGGATATTCGCCGCGGACGCTGCAGCGCCGGGCATAAATCCCTGTGGCATGAAAGCTGGGGCGGTCTGCCTCCGGCAGCCTTCTTCGATGAACTCGATCCAATTATCAATAAAAACCTGACCTACCCGCTGTTTACCGACACCTTCACCGCCGATATTCCGGTGGGCACGCTCTGCGAAGAGTGGGCAAAACGCCTCGGCCTGCCGCAGAACGTGGCGATTTCCGGGGGCGCGTTTGACTGCCATATGGGTGCCGTGGGGGCGGGCGCACAACCTAACACGCTGGTGAAAGTTATCGGCACCTCCACCTGCGACATTCTGACGGCGGATAAAGCCACCGTTGGCGATCGCGCGGTAAAAGGCATTTGCGGCCAGGTTGACGGCAGCGTGGTGCCGGACTTCATCGGTCTCGAAGCGGGTCAATCCGCGTTCGGCGATATCTACGCCTGGTTTGGCCGCGTGCTGGGCTGGCCGCTGGATCAGCTCGCGGCTGCGCATCCTGAACTGAAAAGCCAGATCGCCGACAGCAAAAAACAGCTTCTGCCACAGCTCACGGAAGCCTGGGCGAAAAATCCGTCTCTCGATCACCTGCCGGTGGTGCTGGACTGGTTTAACGGCCGCCGCACGCCGTTTGCCAACCAGCGACTGAAAGGGGTGATTACCGATCTCAACCTGGCGACCGACGCCCCTGCGCTGTTCGGTGGCCTGATTGCCGCAACTGCCTTCGGCGCGCGCGCCATTATGGAGTGCTTCACCGAACAGGGTATCGACGTGAATAACGTGATGGCACTGGGCGGCATCGCCCGTAAAAATCCGGTCATTATGCAGGCCTGCTGCGACGTGCTGAACCGTCCGCTGCAGATTGTCGCGTCCGATCAATGCTGCGCGCTGGGCGCGGCGATTTTCGCCGCCGTGGCAGCCGGTGTCCACGCGGATATCCCCACCGCGCAGCAGCATATGGCGAGTGCCGTCGAAAAAACCCTTCAGCCGCGTGCCCAGCAGGCACAACGCTTTGAACAGCTTTATCAGCGCTACCAGCAATGGGCAAAAAGCGCCGAACTTCACTATCTCCCTGTCGCCGCCCCGTCAAAACACACCGCGGACACGACGGCAACCCTGACCCATTAAGGACACGATGATGACCATTTTTAATAATTATGAAGTGTGGTTTGTGATTGGCAGCCAGCACCTGTACGGGCCGGAAGCGCTGCAGCAGGTGACGAAACATGCGGAGCACGTCGTTAATGCCCTCAACGCGGAAGCCAAACTGCCATGCAAACTGGTGCTGAAACCCCTGGGTACAACGCCGGATGAGATTACCCATATCTGTCGCGACGCGAACTACGACGACAAGTGCGCCGGTCTGGTCGTGTGGCTGCACACCTTCTCACCGGCCAAAATGTGGATCAACGGCCTGTCTATCCTCAACAAACCGCTGCTGCAGTTCCATACCCAGTTTAACGCCTCCCTGCCGTGGGACAGCATCGATATGGACTTCATGAACCTGAACCAGACCGCGCACGGCGGCCGCGAGTTCGGCTTCATCGGCGCGCGTATGCGTCAGCAGCATGCCGTCGTGACTGGTCACTGGCACGACAGCCAGGCGCAAAACCGTATCGGCTCGTGGATGCGTCAGGCGGTATCGAAACAAGATACCCGCCATCTGAAAGTGGTGCGTTTCGGTGACAACATGCGTGAAGTGGCGGTCACCGATGGCGATAAAGTCGCGGCACAAATCAAGTTCGGTTTCTCCGTCAATACCTGGGCGGTGGGCGACCTGGTGCAGGTAGTGAATGAAATCAGCGATGGCGACGTGAGCGCGCTGGTAGACGAGTACGAAAGCCGTTACCGCCTGACGCCTGCGGCACAAATCAACGGCGACAAGCGCCAGAACGTGCTGGATGCCGCGCGAATTGAGCTTGGCATGAAGCGCTTCCTGGAACAGGGCGGCTTCCACGCCTTTACGACAACGTTTGAAGACCTCCACGGCCTGAAACAGCTCCCGGGTCTGGCAGTACAACGTCTGATGCAGCAGGGCTACGGCTTTGCAGGCGAAGGCGACTGGAAAACTGCCGCTCTGCTTCGCATCATGAAGGTGATGTCAACCGGTCTGCAGGGCGGCACCTCCTTTATGGAGGACTACACCTACCACTTCGAAAACGGCAACGACCTGGTACTCGGCTCGCACATGCTGGAAGTGTGCCCGTCTATTGCGGTGGAAGAGAAACCGATTCTTGACGTGCAGTACCTCGGCATTGGCGGTAAAGCCGATCCGGCTCGTCTGATCTTCAACACCCGCACGGGCCCGGCCATCAACGCCAGTCTGATCGACCTGGGCGATCGTTTCCGCCTGCTGGTGAACTGCGTCGATGCAGTTGAAACGCCGCATTCACTGCCAAAACTGCCTGTCGCCAACGCCCTGTGGAAAGCACAGCCAGACCTGCCAACCGCGTCAGAAGCCTGGATCCTGGCAGGTGGCGCGCACCACACGGTGTTCAGCCACGCGCTGGATCTGAATGACATGCGTCAGTTCGCCGAGCTGCACGATATCGAACTGACCGTGATTGATAACGACACCCGCCTGCCTGCGTTCAAAGATGCGCTGCGCTGGAACGAAGTCTATTACGGTTCGAAACGCTAAGTACGAAATGCCCGGTGGCACCGTGTTCACCGGGCAGGGAGACAACAATGTTAGACGATCTCAAACGACAGGTGCTCGAAGCCAACCTGGCGCTGCCGAAACATAACCTGGTGACCCTGACCTGGGGCAACGTCAGTGCCGTTGACCGCGAAAAAGGTGTGTTCGTGATCAAGCCTTCTGGCGTGGATTACACGGTGATGACGGCAGACGATATGGTGGTGGTCAGCATCGAAACGGGTGAAGTGGTGGAAGGCAACAAAAAACCCTCCTCCGATACGCCTACCCACCGTCTGCTGTATCAGTCATTCCCGACCATCGGCGGCATCGTGCATACCCATTCGCGTCACGCCACCATCTGGGCGCAGGCGGGCCAGTCCATTCCGGCCACGGGTACCACCCACGCGGATTACTTTTACGGCACCATTCCCTGCACGCGCTTAATGACCGAGGCGGAAATCAACGGTGAGTACGAGTGGGAAACCGGCAACGTGATTGTCGAAACCTTCGAAAAACAGGGTATCGACGCGGCGCAGATGCCTGGCGTGCTGGTGCACTCCCATGGTCCCTTCGCCTGGGGTAAAAACGCGGAAGACGCGGTACATAACGCCATCGTGCTGGAAGAGGTCGCCTATATGGGGATCTTCTGTCGCCAGCTCGCGCCGCAGCTACCGGATATGCAGCAAACCCTGCTGGATAAGCATTACCTGCGCAAGCACGGCGCGAAAGCGTATTACGGGCAGTAGCTTGTAGGCCGGATAAGCACAGCGCCATCCGGCAAAACAGACACTGTATAAAACCCCAGCAAACACCCCTTAACCAGGCTATAATCAAGCCTGGTTTTGTTTATGGGATAACGGTGTGACGCAGGCGCAAGAAGGCTTTTTACTGACCCGGCACTGGCGGGATACGCCTCAGGGCACTGAGGTTGAATTCTGGCTGGCGACGGACAGCGGCCCGTTGCACGTAACGCTGCCGCCGCAGGAGTCCGTGGCGTTTATTCCTGGATCGCACGTCGAAAAAGTCAAACAACTGCTGCGCGGCGAAAACGGCTGGCGCATCACCCCTCTTGAGCTGAAAGATTTCCACCGTCATCCGGTATACGGCCTTTACTGTCGCGCCCATCGTCAACTGATGCGCTATGAAAAGCTGCTGCGCGAGGCGGGCGTAACGCTTTACGAAGCGGATATCCGTCCCCCCGAGCGTTTCCTGATGGAACGGTTTATTACCGCGCCCGTCTGGGTGGATGGCACAGCGCAAAACGGTCGCCTCGTTAACGCTCGTCTGAAGCCTAACCCGGGCTATCGCCCGCCGCTAAAATGGGTCTCCCTGGACATTGAAACCACCCGCCACGGCGAGCTGTACTGCATTGGTCTGGAAGGCTGCGGCGATCGGGTTGTGTACATGCTTGGGCCGCCAAATGGCGATGCGTCCACGCTGGATTTCCGGCTTGAATATGTCAATAGCCGACCCCAGCTGCTGGAAAAGCTTAACCAGTGGTTTGCCAACTACGATCCCGATGTCCTGATCGGCTGGAACGTGGTGCAGTTCGACCTGCGCGTGCTGCAAAAACATGCCGAGCGGTATCGCATTCCGCTGATACTCGGGCGCGGCAACAGCGAGCTGGAGTGGCGCGAGCACGGCTTTAAGAATGGCGTCTTCTTCGCCCAGGCCAATGGCCGCCTGATTATCGACGGCATCGAGGCACTGAAATCCGCCTTCTGGAACTTCTCGTCATTCTCTCTTGAAGCCGTAGCGCAGGCGCTGCTTGGCGAGGGCAAATCCATTGACAATCCCTGGGACAGAATGGATGAGATTGACCGACGCTTTAACGAAGATAAACCGGCGCTCGCCACCTATAACCTGAAAGATTGCGAGCTGGTTACGCAGATTTTCCACAAAACCGAGATCATGCCATTCCTGCTGGAGCGCGCGACGGTAAAC